>Ga0207899_1000051_pt1 | contig 64312 bp, 58 predicted proteins | sample MalvirmetaMSP134_FD_184235 | JGI IMG/M metagenome (GOLD analysis project Ga0207899, IMG submission 184235) | Marine viral communities from the Deep Pacific Ocean - MSP-134 (SPAdes) | ecosystem: Environmental > Aquatic > Marine > Oceanic | place: Pacific Ocean | collected 2011-06-28
TGGGTGCAGGCTACACCTACCGTGAAGGTGGTTTGGACATCCTGAACCTGGATTTTCATGCTCAGGGCCGAACCGCCATTGGCAATCTTCCCACTACGGCCGGCATTGGCATGCGTGGTTTCGGCTGGGATGCCGATGAGCTCGACGGCGGTGCCGTCGCACTGGGTGGCTTTGCAACCTTGAACATCCCCAAGGTGCCTGGCCTGTCCTTCACCGGCGGCCTGCACTACGCACCGAGCATCCTGGCCTTCGGCGATTCCGATGACTTGACCAGCCTGGAACTTCGAGGCAGTTATCGGGTGATCCGCAACGCCGAGGTTTTTGCTGGCTATCGTTACCTCAACACCGATCTTGACCGCCCCCTACGTGGCGACGTCAATCTGGATGAAGGCGTTATGGCGGGCATGAAGATCTTTTTCTGATCGCCTGATCCGGGACCTGCTCAGGTCTCGCTGTACGAAAAGGCGCCCACTCGGGCGCCTTTTTTCGTGCCATCCCTCACGCTTTGCCTTTCAGCCCACTGGTAGACTGAACGCCTGAATTTTCGGTAGGGATGGCCAGGTATGCGACTGAATTTGGGGCTCGTTATTTACGCAGTCTTTGCAGTTCTTGTGGGCTGCGGCGGTGGTGACGATGCCATCAGCGGTGTAAAGGACGACCCGAATGATTTCGCCGGTGGAAAAAATCCGGTGAACGATTTCAGCTCCGCCAGTACCGGTGATTCCAGCAACAACAGTGGCCTGGCCGGCAATGAAGTCCGGATTACCATGGAGGTCCCTGGGGGAGTGGCGCGGGACGCCGAGCTCACCAGACGTAACTTGAAGATTGTCCAACCCGATCGGGTGCAGATTTACACCACCAACACGTCACTCCAGAACCTGGGGGCGGTTCCGGTGTCCATGCGCACCGATGACAATGGTTTTACCATTATTGGCTTTGACGACGGCCTCCCCCTGGGTCCGGATGTCCTCATTGAGGCCAGTTACCGCAACACGGTCATGCGGGCATTGGCAGCCGACGCCGACCGAGATGTGAAGATCAACCCCTTTTCCGAGTATCTGGTTCGCAACACCCTCGCCGAATACAGTGAAGGTCAACTTCAGGGCATTCTGGACTGCGTAGCAGACGCACGTGGCCAGCTTTGTCTCAACAAATATGTGTGGTCGACGCTTGCCGACCAGGTGCACGATTTCGAGATCGACATTCCACCCAACGCAGACCTGAATCTTGCCCTTACGACCCTATCTGATCGTGGTGATTTTTCCGGATACGTTGCTGCAATGGCGGATTATGCCCTTCTGGATGAAGGCTCCTCGGGCAAGATCAGCGCCAGCTCAGCCGACTACAATGCAGTATTTCTCGGCGTTGAGCTGGGCCAGACGTCCCTCGAAAGCTCAGTGGCCAATTCAGGGCAATGGGGTGTTCGCCTTGCCCAGGAAGAACGACTGGAAGACCTGAATGGCGTGGGCTATGTCTATCCGGCACTGACTCTAACCAGCTTTGATGCCTTCAATATCAAGGTAACGTCGCTCGCCAGCGACATCCCCTACGAGCGTGAAGCGCTTATTCATCAGGATGGGAACAACTTTTTCCTGCGCAGCTCTGAGCAATGGTCACTCAACACCCATGCTTCATCGCCAGGTGCCGCCACGCTGGTGGACAATTCCCGGCTACTGGCGGGTCGAGCTCTTTACCAAAGCATTACCGGGCGGGGCACGTCCAAAATACTTGGCTGGACCCGCAACCCCTATTACCTTGATGCCTACACTTCAGCCCCGGCGTCCGAGACCGTCGGTCCGGACCGGGTAATCAGTGGCTATTTCAGCGCCGGAAAAGCCATCGAACTCGAAGAAACCGGAAACGAGCTTAAGCGCAAAGATACCGTCGAAGACCACTACCTATCGGTGCTTGAAATTGATCTGTTACGGCAGCGAGGCTTCGACCTGAACGCACTCAATGGCAGGGATCTAAACGTTGTGTACCTAGCCCTTGAGTTCAACGAAGGCGCTGTGCCTGTCGCCTTTGAGTCCGGCCTGGGTACCTGGAACGTTGCAGTAAACGGCTCAGCGGAGGATGGCCGAGCCACCGCAACCATCACCCAAAGCCAAGCCATTCAGCAGATCCAGCGAGGGTCCGGCGGTACTGTGTCCTCAAGCGTTGATACTCTGATCGTTCCCTGGACGCTGAGCTCCCGCACCTCACGGCTCAGTGACGGTGACCACAACATCGGCCGACTGAATCTGGACGAGAGCGACGCCTCGGGATCCTTTGTACAACCGGACATCGGTGTCGGCGCCAGCAATCCCGACGGTGATCTGCTGGCATTCAACCTGAACGGCAGTCCCGGAGGCGACGGCCTGCTGATCGCAGCCGCCCAAACCGATGCGCCCGCTCCGGCAAGCGGCCGTTTCAGACTGCAAGGCGTTCGTCTTGGACTGGCCAACGACAGCAATACTCTGACCCATTTCGATAATTCAATTCTCACCATCACATCGGACAGCACAGCGATTCTGACACCTCGCACTCTGAACGTTACCCACTCGGTGAGTGGTGAGACTGTCTCTGCACCCGAGTTTCAGGAGTCCGAAGACATTGCCCTGACCTACTCCGATCTGACCGATGGCCAGACCCTGTTCACCAGTTCCAGCACAAATGCCAACCTCAACCTGGACGGTTTCTTCACTGAGGACCAGACTCAGTTCTACCTGCGCCTCAGGGATACCCAGGCGGGTGAGGAACAGATTGGTCTGGTAGTGGCGACCCGGCTTGCGGAGTCTCCATGAACCAACAAGCCCTGAATTAACTGCCACTGACCCGGCTGGCGAACGGCAGCGTATAACCTGTTATAATCGTTGGCATATCGTTCGTGACGAGAGGTTTTATGTCTGCTGGCAAACGTGGTCTGTTGTTAATTCTTCCCTTAATTGCATTCGCCGTGGGCGGTGGTTTCTATGTGCCACCTTCCACCTTGGGCGACGGGCGCTCGGGATCGGAACTCCCACTGGCGTCCCTGCCCAAACTACCGAATTGGGCGCATCAGGGTCTGCCCGATTTCAGCAGCTACAGCGACACAACGGAGAAAAAAGCCGCCTTTTTCTCATTCCTGTACCCACGCATTGTTCTGGCCAATTCGCGGATTCTGATCGAACGAGATTACTTGCAGAGCCTGGCCCAGAAACCCGAACTGTCTGAAGACGAACTGCAGTGGCTGAATGGTCACGCTGAGCGGCTACGAATCGACGCCGAGCCCGGCAGCAAGGAACAGTTTGCCCTGCTTCGCAAACGTCTGGACGTGATTCCACCCTCCCTGATTCTGGCCCAAGCCGCCAACGAATCTGCCTGGGGAACGTCCCGATTTGCCACCAAGGGCTACAACCTGTTCGGCCAATGGTGCTTCTCAAAAGGTTGTGGGCTGGTTCCCCGGAGTCGGGTGGAAGGTGCGAACCATGAGGTTGCCAAGTTTTCTTCACCGTTTCGGTCGGTACGAGCATACATCCAGAACCTCAACCGGCATCCGACTTACCAGGAACTACGGGATATACGGCTTCAGGACCGTAGAAGCAACGACCCCATTTCCGGACCTGAACTGGCTGCAGGGCTGCTGGGCTACTCCGAGCGTGGCCAGGAGTACGTTGAAGAAATTCGAGCGATGATCCATTACAACAACCTCGCCTACTACGATGACGATTTTCGGGAAGCAATCCGCGACCTGGCCCCGGACGACTTGCAGCAGCTGGCGACATCAAATCCGGAAACCAAGCTCCTGCCCGGGCAGAAATCTGCTACGGCGAGGCCGAGTGACGGCTGAGTCCACCAACAACGAACCTAACTCCAGAGATACGCAGGAATGCTCCACTTTTTGCCCGCGCCGCTCAAAGGGACCCTGGCGGCGCTGCTCATCCTTTGTAATACCCTGATTCTTTTTCCGGTTCTACTGCTGTTCGCCATCGGTAAGCTGGTGTTACCCATTGCCCCGGTCAGAAAAGCCAGCACCGTTGTGCTGAACCGGATAGCCTGGATCTGGATCGGATTTAACAACCTGCTGATGGACACCTTGCATCAAGTTGAGTGGGACGTGCGTGGTGTCGAAACGCTTAGCTCCGAACACTGGTATTTTGTCACCTGCAACCATCAGAGCTGGGCCGACATTCCAGCCATTCAGTACGTTTTGAACAGCCGGATTCCGTTATTGAAGTTTTTTCTCAAGAAGGAGCTGATCTGGGTGCCGTTTCTGGGGATTGCCTGGTGGGCGCTCGATTTTCCGTTCATGCATCGCCATTCCAAAGAGCAGATTGCCCAACGTCCAGAACTGAAAGGCAAGGATGTCGCGGCAACACAGGCCGCCTGTGAAAAGTTCCGCTACACACCGGTAACGGTGTTCAATTTTATGGAAGGCACTCGATTTACACCCAGCAAACATCAGCACCAAAACTCACCCTACACATATCTTCTGAAACCACGGGCGGGGGGCACAGCGTTCGTCCTGCAGGCGATGGGTGAGATTATTCACACCATGTTGGACGTCACAATCGTATACCCGGATGGCAAAGCAGGTTTCTGGGATTATCTATGCGGACGCATCCGTCGCATCGTCATTGATGTTCGAACTCGCGAAATCCCCCCTCGCTTTTTAGGCATGGATTACGAGAACGACCGCGAGATGCGCAAGGATTTTCAACAGTGGATCAGTGAGATTTGGGCCGACAAGGATGCCCGGATCGAAGCCTTGAAGCTCAGTTGAACAGCGTTAAAGCAATCCCAGCTCTCGCGCCCGGACAATGGCCTGGGTTCGGGACCTCACTGCCAGTTTGGCATTGATGCGGCGCGCGTGGGTTTTGACGGTGTGCAGCGAAATGTGGAGCTTATCGGCGATTTCCTGGTTCGACAGCCCTTTCGCAATCAGTTCCAGAACACCTTGCTCCCGATCACTTATCGGCTCCGCCAATGCCTCGGCGGATTCAGTTTCAGGTTGAATGCGATACAGTCGGCCCAGGGCATCTTTGAATGGCCCACTCGCGATCTGGGCGAAGCCTTTAGTCATCAAATCCTGAAGCTCATTCTGAAGCTCCACAAACGGACTGATAAAGTGCTCCCGCGACGCTTCGGCAACAACGGCAGCCAGAATCTTCTGCGCTGCGTTCAGACCTTTTTCTTCCTGGGTGAGCACAGACTCCAGCAAACGAATATGAAGCTCCACACCCCACGGAATCGCCGCCTCATAGCGCTCCCGAATGCCCGTCAGGGTCTCGCGGGCACGCACACTATCACCTCGCGCCAACGCTACCCTGACGTCCATGCAATCCAATAGCCCCGGCATCATCGGGAAAAGCTCTGGCACACAACCCGCTTGCCGATATGGCTCCAACTTGGCTACCGCCTGGGCGGCACTGTCGACCTGGTTTTGGGCCAGCCAACAGCTGGCCTTGAGTGCTTCCAGGACTGGAACGAACAAGGCTTCATCCACCTGCCAGGCATGCATGGTACGCTCGGCGCGACCGATCCAGACGAATGCATCGTTCAACCGGTCTTCCGCTCGACACATCAGAATACGAACTGACATTGCCAACAACAAACCCAGGTCACGGGTTCGCTCCGCATGACGACCGCAACTGACCAGCAGACGGTCTGCCTCTTTGTTTCGGCCCTGATGCCACAACACCAGCACCAAATTTAGCTGTAGGCGGGTTTCACCAATCTTGGCCGGCCTCGCCAATTCATGCATCGCGGTATCCAGCCCGGTACGCAGTAGCTGCTCCGCATGCTTTAGCGACCCCTTGCCTAGCTCGATCCTGGCGTGGGCGTATACCGCCAGCGCCTCTGAGCCCGAATCGCCCGCTTCTCGGGCAAGCCGTGCCGCAGCGCGATTGGCATCTCTGGCCTCGGTAAAGCGACCACACGCACACAACGCGCTTGATCTCACCATCTGGGTAACAAGCTGCCCCTGAGTGGACAAATCACCCGCACTGAGCGCCCGCTCAGCCATTTCCAAAGCCGGCCCCACTTTGCCTTCGCCCCGGAGAATAAACGCCCTCAGCGCACAGATGCGGGCCGCGTGCTCCTCAGCCTTGGCCCCTTCGAGCCCATCGATCAGGGCTCTTGCCTGACGAAACTGGCCGCCAATTGCATGAACCCAGCCGTAGACGATTTTGAGCCGGGCACTGCGCTCCAAAAGCTGGTTCGGCAGACTTTTTCGCAACCGCAACAACGAGGCAGTGTCCTGACCCAACAGCAGTGCCTCTGATCCCTCGGAAGCAATCGCCACTACCGCATCTGAGTCGCCAGCGAGCAAGGCGTATTTCAGAGCTTCGGGAAACTGTCCCCGCTCTTCAAACCAACGGCTGGCGTAAGTCATACGCTCTACGTGCCCGACCATCACCGGTGCCTTCAGCCATTCCTGCAGCAGTGGATTCATCCGGTACCAACGTCCGCGGCCTGGCATGGCCTTAAGTGGCAAGCCATGCTCCATTGCCTGCGATGGCACAAAACCAATCTCGGGCATAACCGGTGCCAATGCCAGGAAAAACTCATCGGAGCACAGCTCAAGCTCCGCCATAATGCGCACAGAACGTCGTTGGGTAGAGGTGAGATTGCCAAGAACCGATTCCTTCAGAAAACACTCAACGCTATTGGTTTCCTGCACTGGTTTCAGTTCGCTGTGGCGGACAAGCTCCCGCCGGTACAAAGCGAGCGGTGTCGGCCAGCCTTCGGTCATGTCATACAGGTTATCGATGGCCACACTGGTGAGCTGTTTTGATTCCAGTAGCTGCCCATAGAACTCGAAAGTTTCGGATCGACTAAATTCCAGGGTCTCGCTGGCCAGACGCCTGAAGCGGCTTTCAAGCTCCAGACCGTGGGTTTCAAACGGCAACGCGCGCCGTGAAAGCAGCACCATCGACAGACACGCCGGAAGGTCAGACATCAGTTGTTGCAACAACGCAATAACCGCTGGATTACCAAGGTTCTGAACATTGTCGATGATGAGGGTCCGGGAAGGCGAACCTGATTGACGCTCCAGTGTGGCCAGCATCATCGCCAACGCATCCGAAAACGTTGCCCCCCCCTGCAGGCTACTTTCGGAGGCTTCCGGCAAGTCGAGTGCAATGGCAATAAGGGTCAGAAATCGGGATGGCGAATTATCCTGCTCACTCAGTGCCACCCAGCGAAAGCCGTCTGGGTTAACGTCGGCGGCATGCAAGCCCGCAGTAACGGCGTGTGATTTACCGTAGCCACAGGGCGCCTCAACAAAAAGCACTCCCCGGGGAATCAACGCTTCAGCAATCAGCTGGTCCAACACCGGCCGTTTCAGTGAGCCGACAGGCAATAGCGGAATCTGAAGCCGTTGCCTCAGCAGATCCCTAACCAGCTCACCCCGCTGCATATTACTGTTAGCTGACTGGAATTCATCGTTGGCTGCACAGCCATCATTGAATGGTTTCACTCACTGCCCCGCTGCAAATACCGGCCAAATGGAATGCACTGTTTAACCGGCAAATGGTTCTCTGCACTGACCTTTGAGTGGCGACCGACTCCGGATACGCCTTTAGTATGATAGGAAGGTTAAACCAATTAGGGTGCGGGCTGCAAAATTTTGACGTGAAAGGGTTTTCCGAGGTGGCGGTTTCTTTGGCGGCAAACGCGCATTGCGACGTTTGCATTGCCACAAACAAAAACGGCGGGCCTAGGGCCCGCCGTTTTTCACTTCTCATCCTGACCTTATCGAGTACCCGCCCGACGAAGTGCCGCCGGCGTGTAATCCCGAGACTGGCGCTCAGCACCAAACTCGTACGGATCTTCTTCCTCGTTGGTCAGACCTAGCGCCAGGTAGCGACCAGACAGAAGGTCATAAAGAACCTCGATGGCGTACCAGGGCACGTCATGATCGTAGAACTGCATGGCATGCGCCTCAGCTACCCGCCAAAGCTCTCCACGGCCATCGTAGTGATCAATGATGGATGCCTGCCAGGTGTCCTCATCGAAATAGAAGTCACGCTGTGCGTAGATGTGACGCTCGCCATCCTTCAGGGTAGCGCGCACATGCCAGACACGGTGCAGCTCATAACGGGTCAGGTCCTGATTGATATGGCCAGCCTTGATGATCTGATCATAGTCGAGGCTTGGGTCAACCAACTGATAGGAGTTGTAGGGGATATACATCTCCTTCTTGCCGACCAGCTCCCAGTTGTACCGATCGGGCGCACCGTTATACATATCGAAGTTATCGGTAGTTCGCTGGCCGTCAGCCGCTGTGCCTGGTCCGTCGTATGCTACCTGCGGTGCCCGACGAACACGACGCTGACCGGCGTTGTATATCCATGCGCGACGCGGCTCAGCAACCTGATCGATGGTCTCGTGAACCAGCAGTACGTTACCTGCTAGACGAGCCGGCGCTGTGATCGCCTGCTTGAAGTAGAACAGTACGTTCGGGTCTTCATTCGGCTCGAAATCCTGCAGGGCAGTACGCCAGGTGAACTCGTCCTGGAATTTGACCACTGAGTAGGCGCCACCTTCGGTCGGCGTTACCTGACCAACGTTACGGGCGACCGAACCACCCCGGTAGCGGGTAATGTGGTTCCAGATCACCTCAAGACCGTCTTGCGGAATCGGAAACGGCGTTGCCTCAGTGTAATTACCGAGACCGTTGCCATTTTTGATCAGCTCAACCTTGGTCGCATTAGCGATCGTTTGCTTTTCAACTTCATCCGGATAGGTTGCCGTGCGATGGGTCTCATAGACCGGCATGAAGTAGTCATCGTAACGCTTGATCGTGGCAATCTGGCCAGCGGACAGCTTGTCTGCGTACTGGTCTACGTTGCTCTGATCAATAACAAACTTCGGCTCTTCGCCCTCAAACGGGTCAACATAGCGGCCGTCGCCCTTGTAACCTGCTGGCGGCGTGCTCAATCCGCCATCCCAAGCCGGAATGTCACCACCGTTGCCTGCTTTCTCTGCACCAATCGGTGTCAGCGAATTGCCCAGCTTGGCCGCCTCTTCGGCAGAAACCGCACCATAGGCTTGACCCGCAAACACACTTGCAGCCAATACACCTGTGGCCAGTAGTTTCTTGTTCAGTTTCATTTAAAGTACCTCGTTAACCAAATTCTTGCCGGTATCAGAATGAGTAGGAAACACTCACTGTTGCGAAATCACGGTCAGTCAACTCATTGTACGGCTTGCCGTCAAAGAAGTTGGTGTATCCGATATTACCGGTAATCCTGTTCTGGTAAACAGCCTCTACAGAGAGGCCGATCGCCTTACTGCCCTCATTGAAAGCACCGCCTGGTTGCGGGCTATAACCCTGAACATCATGCGACCATGCCAGCTGTGGACGCAGGTTCACGCCAGCAAATACGTTGGTGTAATCCCAAACGAAGCGTGCACGATACCCCCAGGAGAAATCTGTAGTGAAGCCCTCATTGTTGCAATAGTTGGTGTTTATATTTGCTCCACCAGCACAAACATCAGCTCCTCCCAGCGATTCCAAAGGTATTTGACCAACACCGAAAGTGCCTGAGCGTCCATAGCGGGCTTCATCGTTTTCGGGCAGGTCGTGGATATAGGTGGCGCCAAACTCAGTGATTAACGACAGGCGGCTTGCGCCCATGACCTGATCAAAGAATTTGATCAGAGTGAACTGTGCTTGAGAGACTTTAAAGCGGTCGTAACCATCGACTTTCGTGCCCGCCAGATTCGCACCACCGGCCTCTTCAAGGCGCCGGCGCTCAAGCAAGCTCAACGGAGTTTGATTGCCATCTGCATCAGTTCGGGCCTGAATGCCGCCCAGCAATAACTCAAAGGCGTTCCACTGAATAGGCATGTTCGGCCGGAAGCTGTATTCCGCACCCAAAGACCAACCGCCCGGCGTGGTCGTGTTGATACTCACACCGTACAGGTCAATGTTTTCAGGGTATTCAATAAAGTAGCTTGGGAACGCTGCGAAAGGCTTGCTCGAATCGTTAGTTTGAGAACCGTCTGGATCGGAGGGGTTATTCACCTGACCACTCACATAAGGCAGCCGGCTGTTGTACTTGATGTAATAGAAACCCAATTCAGAGTCATTCAGAGCCGGCACGTACCAGCGCATTGCCACACCAAACTGATCCTTTGAGTCGGCCTCCTCGTCGCCAAGACGCGGCGCGATAAAGCCCTGCGCAAATGCCTGGGAGTCAGGCAGTGTACCCGCCAGAAGAACCGGGCCACAGCCATCAGAGGCAAAATCGTTGGTGGAGAAGAAGGTTCCACAATCGTCCGGCTTAACGGGTTCCCAGTCCGCCTGAACGAACGTCTCCAAGGTGATGTTCTCGGTCACACCCGCGGAGGCGTAAAACATTTCTACCGGCAGCAGTGCGTCCTTCAACTCAGCTCCTGGCGCTCGGAAGGCTGGCACGTCGACCGGGTTGATGACGTTGATACCACCCTGGATGAAGGTGCTTTCGCCCCAGCTCAGTACCTGGCGACCATAACGCAGGCTTACCGGCGTGTTGCCAAAGTACCAGTCAGAGAAAACGTATGCATCGAGGAGTTCGCCACCGGAGGCATTGTCCTTGGCTTGCTCGTTGAGCTCTCGGCGCTGACCGACAGGATCAACCGCTCGGTTTTCGTCCTTCAGCTCGAAATCGTAGTAGTAACGACCACGAACCAGGCCACCAACGCGAGTCAGCATGTCGCTGTCAACGTCGTAGTTCAGGAACAGCTCACTGTTACCTTTTACAACCTTGGAGTAGGTGTCGCCCTTCTCGAAGTTCAGGTTACCGTCGTCATAGTTGTTGGTGGAGGCACCGATGTTAGCTTTCGCGCCACCGGGAGCATACTCAGGGCCCAGGTTACCTTGGGCGATCAGGCGCTCATCCTGATCAGCCGTACGCCAACCGACACCTGCGGAAAGCGTAGTGTTGAACTGGGCTTCGACATCCCCCATGTAGAATGAATAGGCTGCGGCCTGACCGGACACGCCGGCCGCAACTGCTACGGCTAGCGGCAATTTTGTCCAACGCTGCCATTGTTGTGTTTTTCTTGTCATTGGAAGGCTACTCCATTGTTGTTCTGAGTCGCTGCTCTGATTATTGGTATTCACGATGTATAGGAGGCTTCATGCACAGTGCTCGTGATGTTGGCACTATAGCTAACGCTGTCGAGCGCTTTGATCAGTCAAAAGTATGATTTTGCCTTCATACCCCATTTACCAGCGGGTTTACTCGCACCGCTTCACTATAGACAACTATTTTGGATGCAACCACTTTGGTTTGGCGGGGTTTTCTTGGTCAGACAGGAAGGGAAATCGGGCCCATCCCTAGGCCCTAAGTGCACGAGTTCACAGCAACTCAATTGCCATGGCCGTGGCCTCACCACCACCAATACATAGGGCCGCAACGCCCTTCTTCTTGCCATAACGCTGCAGCGCGTACATCAGGGTAACGAGAAGGCGCGAGCCGGTAGAACCAACCGGATGCCCCTGGGCACAGGCACCACCGTGAACATTCACCTTTTCCGGATCTAGCCCCAGCTCGCGGATTGGCATCATGGCCACCATGGCAAAGGCCTCGTTGATCTCAAACAGGTCGACCTCTTCTTTGCTCCAACCGGTTTTACCGAGCAAGGTTTCGATGGCGCCTACCGGTGCACAAGTGAATTCTGCAGGGTGCTGAGACTGAGTGCTGTGCCCCACAATTCGTGCCAGCGGCTTCAAGCCACGCTTCTCGGCTTCTGATTCCCGCATCAGCACCAGGGCCGAGGCGCCGTCAGAGATAGACGATGCATTCGCAGCGGTCACGGTGCCGTCTTTGCTGAACGCCGGACGCAGGCTGGGGATCTTGTCGATGTTGGCATTGAAGGGCTGCTCATCGTCTTCGACGACGGTGTCGCCCTTACGGGATTTGACCGTCACGGGGATGATCTCGTCTTTCAGCAGGCCTTCGGTGATCGCACGCTGCGCTCGCTTGAGAGAGTTGATGGCGTAGTCATCCATCTCTTCGCGGGTGTATCCCTTCTTGTCCGCCATCTCCTGGGCGAAAGCGCCCATCAAGCGACCCGTTTCCGCGTCTTCCAGGCCATCCAGGAACATGTGATCCTGTGCTGTGTCGCCAGGCCCCATGCGATACCCTTTCCGCGCACCTGGAAGGATGTAGGGTGCGTTGGACATGCTTTCCATGCCACCGGCGACCATGATGTCATTGCTGCCCGCCTTGATCAGGTCGTGGGCAAACATGGCGGCCTTCATACCGGAACCGCAAAGTTTGTTGATGGTGGTGGCACCGGTGTTGTCTGGCAGACCAGCCTTGCGCATGGCCTGACGAGCCGGGCCCTGCTTCAGGCCCGCGGGCAATACGTTGCCCATGATCACTTCCTGCACATCAGCTGGCTGAAGGCCGGCGCGCTTTACAGCCTCGGCAATTGTAAGAGCACCAAGGTCAGGCGCGCTAACAGCCGACAGGCTGCCCTGGAAACCACCCATAGGGGTGCGCACCCCACTGACAATCACTACGTTATCGTTGCTCATAGATCGCTCTCTCTGTGTTATTGATGACCAAGCTCTCGCCCTGCCCATCGTTCTGATTCAGTGTTACTGAATTCTTATGGAATCAATTACGGTTTGTGCGGTGCTTCCAGGTACTCATGCGATTGCATTTCCAGCAGTCGTGATTCGGTTCTTTCAAATTCAAAACTGAGGCGACCGCCTGAATAGAGCTCGGTAATGGGGGCCGCGGCGGACATGATTACCTTCACATTGCGGTCGTAAAACTCGTCCACCATGTTGATAAAGCGACGAGCCTGATCATCATTCTCGCGCCCAAGGGCAGGAACGTTACTGATAATGATCGCGTGGAACTGCCGAGCCAGCTCGATGTAGTCGTTCTGGCTGCGGGGACCATCACACACGTCTTTGAAATCAAACCAGACCACGTCGTCCGCATGAGCCTGGGCCGGGATTTTCCGCCCGTTTATCTCCATGGTCTTGCTATGCTTGCCCGCCTCGACTGCCAGTGCATCAAAGCTCTTCCTTAGACTGACGTCCGCGTCGTCGTCCAGCGGCGAATGGAAAAGTTCCGCCTGCTCCAGAGTCCTAAGACGGTAATCGATACCGCCATCAACATTCACAACCTGAGTGTGCTTTTTCACCAGGGCAATGGCTGGCAGGAAACGCGCGCGCTGTAGGCCATCTTTATACAGCCCGTCCGGGACAATGTTGGAAGTGCACACCAGTGTTACGCCACGACTGAAGAGACCATCCATCAAAGTGGCGAGGATCATAGCGTCACCGATGTCGGAAACGAAAAACTCGTCGAAACAAATCACCCGGGCTTCATCGGCGAACTTCTTCGATACCAGCTCCAGCGGATTTTTCTCACCCTTCAGGGTCTTCAACTCGTTGTGAACCCGCTGCATGAACCGGTGAAAGTGAACCCGCATCTTGCGCTCGAACGGCAGCGATTCGTAGAAGGTGTCCATCAGATAGGTCTTACCACGACCGACACCACCCCAGAAATACAGCCCGGTAACCGGCTCTTCCTTGCCCTTCTTCAGTTTTCGGCGCAGCTTGGTTATCGCCTTGTCTCGATCACTTTCGGCATCGACCAGTTTGTCGTACAGTGACTGCAAGCGGCTAACAGCATCTTCCTGAGCAGCGTCCTTCTGAAAATCCGCGCGTTCAAGATCCTTCTGGTAACGCTCCCACGGGGTCAAATTCGCATTGGCATCGGAGGACTTGAAGTCTGTCATTAAGCTGTTCCCGGAGATCTGTCGTGAAATTTGGGGCGGCGTATTGTCGCGCATTTCGTCATTATTCGCCACGTTGGCTGCTTTCAAAGCAATACGACGATTGGCGCAGCATAGAATCATGGGCTGATAGCAGTTCCAGCGTTATACTCGTTTATCGTGCTAGGCTAATTTCCAGGTAAAAGGACGACACAGCATATGACAAACCTGATTCTGGCAGCGATTGCCGCTCTGATTGTAGGCATCGTCATCGGGGTACTTGTTGGCCGCTCCGGGCAGGGAACCACGCTGAGACAGCGTCGGGCGGAACAGCAGATCGAAGAATTGAGAAGCGAATACACCCGCTACCAGGCCCAGGTGAATGAGCATTTCATGGAATCGTCACACCTTCTTCGCCGCTTCAACGACGCCTACCGTGACGTGAACCAGCACATGGCGCGGGGAGCCAATCGACTGTGCAACGATGAAGAGTGGATGGAAGAACTGGCCCAGGAAACCTCAAGGAAGCGATTGGAAGAAGTCAGTGACGACGGCGCCGAGCCGCCACGAGACTATGCTCCCAAGACCGACCCCGAGGCTTCGGGAACGCTGGCAGAAGATTTCGGCCTCCCCAAGAAAGAGAAGGCCTGAGCCCTTACACCGGGTTGTCGCAGTCAATAAACCGATGCGTCAGCCCGAATTCCTTTGCCAGTGCCTCGCCCAATGCCCGCACCCCATACCGCTCAGTGGCGTGATGGCCCGCGGCATAGTAATAAATGCCACACTCACGCGCCGTGTGAGTCGTCGGCTCTGATATCTCCCCGCTAATGAACGCATCCAGGTCGGCATCCAGTGCGGTGCCAATGAAGCCCTGTGCGGCACCAGTACACCAACCTACCCGGCTGATATGGGATTTACCTTCGCCAACCAGAAGCGGCTCCCGGTGGAGCTGTGCAGCAATATGACGACCAAACTGCTCTGGTGTCATAGGCTCGGAAAGCTCACCCTCCCACACCAGACCACCCAGCGGCCTGGGGTTGTCGATACCCAGAACATTCGCTAGCTGACGGTTATTGCCATATTCCGGATGATCATCCAGAGGCAGGTGATAGGCGGCCAGGTTAACATCCTTCTCGAGCAACGTTTTGAGCCGCTCCCGCTTCATGCCGCGAATACGCTGGTCTTCGCCCTTCCAGAAATACCCATGGTGCACCAGGATCATGTCGGCATCGGCTTCAATAGCGGCATCGATTAGCGCCTGCGAAGCCGTCACCCCAGTAACAAGGGTGCGAACCTCTTCCTTACCCTCGACCTGGAGACCATTCGGACAATAATCCTGAAAGTTCTCTGGCTGGAGCCATTCGGAGATTTTTTGAACGATAGTATTGCGACTGGCCATGAAACTCTCCAAGTGCAATTCCTGGCTTGTGAGTGGTCGGCAGGCGGGGAGGACGTTCCGGGAACCGCTACAAGCACATCCATGTGCGCTTGACTCCGGCCATCCATGGCCTCCGACATTCCCGGAACGTCCTCCCCACCTGCCTCCGCCGATCTATGCAGTTTACAGCGACTTAAGACCTTTGATCAGAGCATCATTCTGCTCGGGAGTACCAATGGTAATCCGAAGGAATTGCTCAATCCGCGGCTTGTTGAAGTGACGAACGATGATGCCCTGCTCTCTCAGACCCTGCGCCAGAGATTCGCCGGACTTCGTCTTATGGCGAGCCAGCACGAAGTTTGCCTTGGACGGCAGCACCTCAAAATCAAGCTCTTCAAGTGATTCCGCCAAACGCTCACGCTCGCTGATGACGCCATCACAACACTTCTGGAACCAGGCCTCGTCTTCATAGGCGGCCTGAGCGCCGGCCAAAGCCAACCGATCCAAAGGATAGCTGTTAAAGCTGTTCTTGACCCGATTCAGTGCTTCAATCAAATCCGGATGCCCCACCGCAAAGCCAACGCGCAGCCCCGCCAAGGAACGGGCTTTGGAGAGAGTCTGGCAAACCAGCAAGTTAGGATAGTCATCGACCAGAGTAATGGCGCTTTCGCCCCCGAAGTCGATGTACGCCTCATCAACAACGACGACCCGATCCGGATTAGCTCGCAGGATTTCCTCCACGTGCTCCAATCCGAGATACCGACCTGTGGGCGCATTAGGATTGGGAAAAATCACCCCGCCGTTAGCCTGCTTATAGTCTTCGGGGTTGATTTCAAAGCTGTCGGTCAGCGGGACTTTGATGCCCTCGATGTTATACAGACCGCAGTACACCGGGTAGAAGCTGTAGGTAATATCCGGGAACAGAATCGGCTCGCCGTGCTGGAACAGGCCGTAGAAAATGTGCGCCAGCACCTCGTCGGACCCATTGCCCAGAAAGATCTGCTCTGGCTTCAGGGAATGGTAGCTGGCAATGGTCTGGCGCAGGCTTTCGCCTTCCGGGTCCGGATACAGGCGGAGGTTGTCATTCAACTCTGCCTTGATCGCTTCAACGACCTTGGGTGACGGACCAAAGGGGTTTTCATTGGTATTCAGCTTGACCAGATTGGCCATTTTCGGCTGCTCGCCTGGCACATACGGGACCAGGTCATTAACCAGCGGGCTCCAGAACTTACTCATACTGAGATGAACTCCGTGCTGTCGCGGCGCAGGAGGGCCCTGCGCGCGAACATAGATGTGTCAGTCTTCCTCGATGCGATACTCGGCGGAACGGGCATGAGCTGTCAGGCCCTCACCGCGCGCCAGCACGGAGGCCACCCGCCCCATTCGATCCGCTCCGGAGGCACTGAAACCGATGAGCGACGAACGCTTCTGGAAATCGTAGACACCCAGAGGTGACGAGAACCGGGCAGTCCCGCTGGTGGGCAGCACGTGGTTCGGCCCCGCACAGTAGTCACCAAGCGCTTCGGCGGTGTATCGCCCCATGAAAATAGCACCGGCATGACGAATCTCTTCGCACAACGCCTCGGGGTCTTCCACTGACAATTCCAGGTGCTCCGGCGCAATTCGGTTGGAAACTTCCGCTGCCTGACTGAGATCAGCCACCTGAATCATTGCCGCCCGAGTGCCCATAGACGCCTCAATGATCTCGGCTCGCTCCATGGTAGGCAGCAATTTGTGGATACTGGCTTCAACCGCATCCAGGAACTTCGCGTCCGGACTGATCAGAATCGACTGCGCCTGCTCATCGTGCTCAGCCTGTGAAAACAGGTCCATGGCGATCCAATCAGGATCAGTCTGGCCATCGCAGATCACCAGAATCTCAGACGGACCAGCGATCATATCGATACCAACGGTGCCGAATACCTCGCGCTTGGCAGTCGCTACGAAAATGTTGCCAGGCCCGACGATCTTATCGACAGACGGCACCGTTTCCGTGCCATACGCCAGGGCACCAACGGCCTGAGCACCACCAAGGGTAAATACGCGGTCCACACCCGCAATCGCCGCAGCGGCCAACACCATGTCGTTAACCACGCCATCAGGGGTCGGCACAACCATGACCACTTCAGCGACACCGGCCACCTTCGCCGGAATCGCATTCATCAATACGGACGACGGGTAAGCGGCCTTGCCGCCCGGCACGTACAAGCCGGCACGATCCAGCGGTGTAACCTTCTGGCCCAACACCGTGCCGTCCTCTTCCTCGTATTGCCAGGACGTCTGATTCTGCCGCTCGTGATAAGAACGAACCCGCTGCGCCGCTTGCTCCAGAGCAACCCGCTGATCTTCAGGAATTGCCTCGAGCGCCTTCTTCAGACGATCCTGACCAATTTCCAGCTCAGCAACAGTGCCGGCCTTAAGGCGATCAAATCTCTCGGTAAACTCGAGCACCGCAGCATCGCCGCGGGTTTTCACCTGATGCAGGATATGACGTACCGATTCATTCACCTGATGATCAACGCTGTCTTCCCAGGCCAACAGCTTGGCCAGTGAACTGTCAAAGTCACTCTGGGAGGCATTCAATCGTATGATGTTAACGGTCATGTATCAAATCCTTCAGGGAGTTAAAGACTTACTCGGACTGACTACCGCACAGGGTCAAGGGAAGTGATCGGTCAAGAGGTTTCAAAACTGTGCGGAGCCATGGATGGCGGAGCTCAAGCGCCACAGGGATGTGCTTGAGCGGGTTTTGAAACCTCTTGGGCGAGCGCTTCTTAATCCGAAGTACGTCGCTTATCTACGGCAACGGACATCTTTTCAATTATGGGGTTAATCTTTTCGTGTTTCATCTTCATGGATGCCCGGTTCACCACCAACCGGCTGCTGATGTGCTCAATCAGCTCCCGGGCTTCAAGGCCATTGGCCTTCAGAGTATTGCCGGTATCCACGATATCGACAATCTCATCCGCCAGCCCAAGAATCGGCGCCAGCTCCATAGCACCATACAACTTGATGATGTCTGCCTGCCGGCCCTGTGCCGAATAGTAGCTGCGCGCCAGGTTCACAAACTTGGTTGCGACCTTGATCCGACCATTCGGTGGTGTCTGATCCTTGGGGCCGGCAGTCATCAGACGGCAACGGGAAATGTTCAGATCCAGCGGCTCATACAAACCCTCACCACCATGCTCCATCAACACATCCTTGCCGGTAACGCCAAGATCAGCGCCGCCGTACTGAACGTAAGTCGGTACGTCCGTGGCTCGGATGATAAGTACCCTTACACTGGGATCCGTTGTCGGGAAAACCAGCTTGCGGGATTTCTTGATGTCGTCGACCAGCTCAATGCCGGCTTCCGCCAGCAGTGGCAGCGTCTCTTCGAGGATGCGCCCCTTCGACAATGCGATGGTGATGGAATCTGTCATGCGTCCTTCCGGTTTCCCGTTTGTTTCCGTCACGCCGGCAAGCGGCGGATGCTGGCACCCAGCAGCTGAAGTTTTTCTTCGATGCACTCGTAACCGCGATCGATGTGATAGATGCGATCGACGATGGTATCGCCATCAGCCACCAGGCCGGCAATCACGAGACTCGCGGAAGCGCGCAGATCCGTAGCCATTACCGGTGCACCAGCGAGGCGCTCAACACCTTTGATGATGGCGGCGTTGCCCTCAAGCGTGATGTCAGCACCCATCCGGATCAGTTCCTGCAGGTGCATGAAGCGGTTCTCGAACACCGTTTCCACAATGGTGCCGCTACCTTCAGCCACCACATTCATGGCGGCAAACTGGGCCTGCATGTCTGTGGGGAACGCCGGGTAAGGTGCAGTTCGAATACTCACGGCTTTGGGACGGTTGCCCTTCATGTCCAGCTCGATCCAATCGGGACCGGTGCTGATGTGGGCGCCTGCCTCATTAAGTTTTAGCAGAACCGACTCAAGCAGATCTTCCCGGGTGTCCTTCAACTTGACCCGCCCACCGGTTGCAGCAGCTGCCACAAGGTAGGTTCCGGTCTCTACGCGGTCCGGCAATACGTCGTAGTGACAGCCGTGCAGACGCTTCACGCCATGGATCTCGATGGTCGCGGTGCCGTGGCCCTTGATATCGGCGCCCATGGCAATCAGGCATTCCGCCAGATCCACCACTTCCGGTTCACGTGCGGCGTTCTCCAGGATGGTTTTGCCGTCCGCCAACGCCGCAGCCATCATCAGGTTTTCCGTACCGGTCACGGTGACGGTATCCATGAAAATGTGCGCGCCCTTCAGGCGTCCATTAGTTTTGGCCTTAATGTAGCCATTCTCGACCGTGATCTCGGCACCCATCTGCTCCAGGCCCTGGATGTGCAGATTCACCGGCCGGCTGCCGATAGCACAGCCGCCGGGCAGGGATACTTCAGCCTCACCGAAGTGCGCCACCAGGGGACCCAGCACCAGGATCGATGCCCGCATGGTCTTCACCAGCTCGTACGGCGCATGAAAATGCTTGATGGTATTAGCGTGAACTTCCACGCTCATTTTCTCATCAATCATCAGTTCCACACCCATGCGACCGAGCAGCTCGATCATGGTGGTAACGTCGTGCAGGTGTGGCAGATTACCAACGGTTACCGGCTCGTCTGCAAGCAACGTAGCCGCAAGAATTGGCAGAGCAGCGTTCTTGGCGCCGGAAATGCGTATTTCGCCGTCGAGAGGCTTCCGCCCCCGGATCAGAAGTTTATCCACAATCAATATCCTGTCTTGTCGAGGCCTATCAGCCCTGGCGCTCAGCCCATTCAGCCGGCGTGAATGCTTTCGGATGCAGCGCGTGAATTGTTCCATCCATAACCTGCTGGAACAGCGCCTTATTAATGAGTTGCTGTCGCTTGATCGTTGGCAATCCCTCAAATACATCACCAACCACAACAACCATATAATGGGTACCGTCGACCTGTACCTCAACTTCACAGCCGGGCAACGCGTCTTTCACCAACGCGGCGACTTCAGTGGCATCCATAAAAAAACCTCGAGCATTAGAAAATCAGGGGCGAGATTGTAACCAATTACAGAGGCTAGGTCAGCTTTACCATTGGCTAACGAAGAAAGCCGGCAACCTCACATGGCAGTGAAACAAAACTGTTAGCGGGTAAATCCGGGCAGATGGTCATCGAGGTGACTGAGAGCTGCCAGCGACAGCAGACGCTCGCTCACGCCTCGATAGGTCAGGTCCACACCCAGACTGGCTGCCAGCCGCTGCCAGCAAAGGAGCATTGACAACACAACACTGTGCGCCGTCTCAAGCCCTTCAAGATCCACGGTCAAATCAACCGCAGCAGAACGAATGACCGCCTCGCCCTTTGATCGTAGCGCCACGACGGATTCTGCATCCACGTCACCGGTCACCACCAGGATGTCATTCGTCATCTCGACACGGGGAGCCATCGCGGTCACGACTTGTCGACTTCCTTATCCAGGTTCAATGATTTTACTGCATCGCCCCAACCATCGATGACCACCTGAACCTGGCCACGGTGCTCTTCCATCTCTTGGGCAAACCGATCACGGAAGGCGAGGCCAATGTTCACGCCTTCGACGATCACGTTCTCCATCAACCACTGACCGTCACCTTTCTTGTACATAGAGTAAGTCACCGGGTAGCGGGTACCTGAAGCACTGATCACCTCCATCTGAACCGAGGCGCGGCCGGCATCCTGCGGGTTGATGACAGCTTCCTTGACCTCAATACTGAAGTTGTCCGCGTCCACCAGGGCTTTGGCGTAGCTGTCAAACAGGCTGCGCTTGAACTTCACTACGAATTCGTCACGCTGTTCCGGGGTGGTCTGGCGCGCATACCGCCCCATCACCCGAGCTGCGATGCGGCGAAAATCGACAAAGTTCTGCAACGACTCTTCCATGCTGGCGTAAAATGCGTCGGGATCTTCATCGTACAGGCCGCGCTCTGCATTGAGTTTTTCAACCAGGCGTTGAGTGTTTTCGTCTACATAGGCCTTAAGGTCCTCAGCGGCTCCGGCATGAGCAGAACCCACCGCAAAGGCGGCCAATACAAACAGCAGAAACAATCGTTGTTTCACCAACAGCATTACAATCTCCTTTGAAAACCAGTCACCGCGGCCCCACTCATCGGCCGGAAGCAAAATTACTGATCAGCCGTTCCAGATTCATGGCCGACTGGGTGGAATAGAAGGTATCGCCGTCTGCCAACGATTCCATCTCTCCCCCTACGGATATATCAATGTACTGTTCACCGAGCAGGCCCGATGTACGTATTACTGCCGAACTATCTGACGGAATGGTATCTATATCAGCACTGATCGCCATCTCCACTTTCGCCTGAAACGTCTTTTTATTCAGGCTGATAGACTCGATAGTGCCGACCGTAACCCCGGCCATTGAAACCCGCCCCCGAGGTGCCAGCCCACCGGTATCATTGAAGTTGGCATACACCGTATACGTACCTTCGGCCGATTTGGGCGTCAGGCCGCTGACTTGCAGAGCGAGAAACAGGAGCGCCGCCAGTCCGGCAACCATAAACACTCCGACTATGACTTCCGTTGTTCTCTGGGTTATCACCGCTCCACCTACCTATCTGTCAGTCGTAAGTTCAAAAGTCGCCAAACATCACGGCGGTCAACACAAAATCCAGGGCCAGCACGGCCAGCGACGAATACACCACCGTTTTCGTCGTCGCCGAACTGATACCTGCAGAGGTCGGCACACAGTCGTAACCCTGGTAGACCGCAATCCAGGTGCAGACGAACCCGAACACCACGCTCTTGATCACGCCGTTGAGCACGTCATCCACGAAGTCCACAGATGACTGCATATTACCCCAGAACGAACCCTCAAAAACGCCGAGCCAATCGACACCTACGAGCATTCCGCCCCAGATTCCCACCGCCGAAAAGATAATGGCCAGCACCGGCATGGCAATGAAACCAGCCCATAGCCGCGGCGCAATAACCCGCCGAAGAGGGTCGACCCCCATCATCTCCATGCTCGACAGCTGCTCGGTCGCTTTCATCAAGCCTATTTCTGCCGTCAGGGCTGACCCGGCACGCCCCGCGAATAGCAGCGCTGTCACCACCGGCCCCAGCTCACGCACCAGCGTGAGGGCGATCATCTGGCCAATGGCCGCCTCGGAGCCGTAGTCGCTGAGGATGGTGTAACCCTGCAAGCCCAGCACCATGCCGATAAACAGCCCCGACACAATGATGATCGCCAGCGACAGCACACCAACCGCGTACAACTGTCGGACCAACAGCGGAAACCCGATGCTCGGCCTGGGAACACCAAACACAACGCCGGCCAGAAACTGGCCTGAACGACCGAGTGCGGCCATCGTGGTCAGCCCCACCCGGCCCAACGCCACAATTCGATCGATCAAGACACCTCCCCGGTGAGCCCATAATCAGCGCCAGCTGGACCGGCAGGGTAGTGAAACGGGACCGGACCATCGGGCTGGCCGCGCAGGAATTGCTGGATCTGCTCGGACGGATGAGCCCTAATCTCATCAGGAGTGCCCTCGCCAATCACCTTGCCATCAGCGATGATGCAGGCATGATGGCAGATACTGAGGGATTCCGGCACATCATGGGACACCAGCACACTGGTCAGCCCCATGGAACTGTTCAGGTCCCGAATCAGTTTTACCAGTACGCCCATGGTGATGGGATCCTGACCGGCGAAGGGCTCGTCGTACATGATCAGTTCGGGGTCCAGGGCGATACTGCGTGCCAGTGCAACTCGCCGGGTCATTCCACCGGACAACTCCGACGGCATTAATTGCCGCGCACCGCGCAGGCCCACGGCTTCCAATTTCATCAGCACGATGTCATGAATCATGTCTTCGGGCAGCGAGGTGTGCACCCGCAGAGGAAACGCCACGTTCTCGTACACGCTCAGATCGGTAAACAGGGCTCCGCTCTGGAACAACATGCCGATCTTTTCACGAAGCGCGTAAAGCGCGCCACGCTTCAGATTAGGCACATCGTGACCATCAAGGAAAATGCTACCGGAATCAGGCCGCAGCTGACCACCTATCAGCCGCAATACCGTGGTCTTTCCGGTACCACTGGGCCCCATGATGGCAGTGATTTTCCCGCGCGGTATATCCAGGGTGATGCCATCAAGAACTCGGCGCCCTGAGCGGGAAAAAACAACCTCTCTCAATGATATGTATGCGGGACTGTCCATAACCCTACCCTTTGCGTAACCCCACCCCTTGAAGTGCGGCTACATTATGCCAAGCAAGCCTCAAGCTCAATCAGTCAAACCCGAAAAAACATGAACACTTTGATCAGTTTCACTGAACTTTCTGTAACAGAACCTGTAACCCACGGCGTCTCTAGTCGAAAATGATATACTCCGCTGTGACTTCAACGGCATTGGCCCAAAACCAGACACCGTGCAATGCATTGATATCCATGTTCACCCAAGCAGACCAGGCCCTAATCCCGATGACTGAACAGAGCTCAAAGGACTTTCGCACTTCCGCGCTTCAAGCCATCCGTATCGAACGCGATGCCATTGATGCCCTGGAAGGACGCATTGATCACCACTTCATCAAGGCATGCGAGGTAATCATGGCCTGCAAAGGCCGGGTTGTAGTCACCGGCATGGGCAAATCCGGGCACATTGGTAACAAGATTGCGGCAACCCTGGCGAGTACCGGCACCCCGTCGTTTTTCGTCCATCCCGGCGAAGCCAGCCACGGTGACCTGGGCATGATTACCAGTCAGGACGTAGTTATTGCCATATCCAACAGCGGCAACACCAGCGAAGTGGTTACCATTCTGCCGCTGATCAAGCGTATGGACGCCCCGCTGATCAGCATGACCGGCAATCCGGATTCGGTACTGGCCCGGGAAGCCGTGGCCAACCTGGACGTGAGCGTTGAAACAGAGGCCTGCCCGCTGGGCCTCGCGCCAACCTCAAGCACCACGGCCACGCTGGTGATGGGAGACGCCCTCGCCGTCGCCCTGCTGGAGGCACGCGGCTTCAGCAAGGAAGATTTCGCATTTTCGCACCCGGGCGGCACGCTCGGTCGCCGGCTCCTGCTCCGTGTCTCCGACATCATGCACACCGGGGACCGCATTCCTAAAGTCCCTGAAGGCACCACTCTCAGCGGCGCTCTGCTGGAAATTTCGCGCAAGGGACTGGGCATGACCACGGTACTGGATGCTTCAGGCAAGCTAACCGGCGTGTTTACCGACGGCGATCTGCGCCGCACGCTCGATAAGAATGTCGACGTTCACACCACCGCAATCGAAGACGTCATGACCCCCAACGGCAAAACCATTCAGGCCGACCACCTGGCGGCGGAAGCCCTGAACATCATGGAAGAAATGAAAATTAATGCCCTGCCGGTGACCGACCAGAGCGGCAGCTTGGTGGGCGCTATCAACATGCACGACCTGCTTCGGGCAGGAGTTATCTGATGTCAGACCCGATCAGCCCGCTAACCGCGAACTGGCCACAGGAACTCCTGACCAAAGCCGCCGGGATCCGCCTGATTGCGTTTGACGTCGACGGCATCATGAGCGACGGCAGACTCTATTTCAGCGCCAAAGGCGACGAACTAAAAGCCTTCAATATCCTTGACGGCCTGGGCATGAAGCAATTGATGGCAGCAGGCATCGATGTCGCCGTGATTACTGGCCGCAAGTCGCCCCTCACCGAAAAACGGATGCGGGATCTGGGCATCCCTCACCTGATGCAGGGACGTGAAGACAAGCGTATAGCGCTGCAGGAACTGCTCAGCACCATGGATCTGCCAGCCGAAGCGATCGCTTACATGGGCGATGACCTGCCCGACCTGCCGGCCATCCGCTTTGCCGGGCTTGGCCTGACCGTGCCCAACGGCTATTGGCTGGTACGTGAACACGCCGACTATTGCACCCAGGCAGCCGGCGGTAGCGGCGCCGTGCGCGAAGTTAGCGACCTGTTGCTGACCGCCCAAGGCAAACTCGGCACTGCCCTGGCGACCTATCTGGAGCCCGACGCATGAGCACAAGCTCACAGGGCCAGCGCAGCAATGACACCGGCGAGAGCAAAGGCGGCATGATCGCACTGCTTACGCTGTCAGACCGTCCGTGGCTGCGCACCCTGGCCCTCGGCGGCACGATTGCCGCGACCCTGTTTCTGTTATGGCGCAGTGACGAACCCACCAGGATTCAAGACGATGCGGCGGAACTTCGAGGCAAGGCCGAACCCGATGGCTTTGTCGTCAATGGCCAGTACACGTCCTACGACGAAAACGGCAATCTGAAAATCCAGTTCACCAGCCCTCGAATCGAACAGTTCGAGGAAGGCAATGTCGCCACCATGAAAGAACCCCGCGCCAAGCTCTTCGGTCAGCCAGAAACGGAACCCTGGATTGTCGAGTCGGAGAATGGCAGCCTGCTGCAAAATGAAGGTGTGCTCTATCTGACCGACAACGTGCGGGTCATCCGGACCATTGGTGAACGCGAGGCCACGATGACAACCACTAGCCTGACCCTGGATAACGATCAGGGCACCGTGTACACCGATGCACCGGTTACCATCACCGATCAAATTGGCGTCACCCGGGCGAAAGGCATGAAAGCCTGGATTGACGACCGAACCCTCGAACTTAAATCTCAGGTGGAAGGACGCTATGAAACTGGTCAATAACCGATTTCTCACGCTGCTGGCTGTCACGCTGGCACTGACCGTCAGCGGGCCTGCCACCGCGTTTAACCTGGATTCCGACGCCCCCATCACGGTGAGCGCCGATAACGCCCGACTGGACGACACCAAGGGCATCGCCACCTACACCGGAGACGTCCAGTTGGTGCAGGGCAAGACCCGGCTCGACGCAGAACGCGTGGTGCTGTATCGGGATGCCAATGGCCTGAGCCGCATTGAGGCCTCCGGCCAACCGGCCCGCTATCAGCAGCCAACCCGAGACGGCGAGGGTGAAACCGATGCCCGTGCCCTCAACATCACTTGGTCCGCCAGCGAAGACCAACTGACCTTTGAAAGGGATGCCATCATTGAGCAGAATGGCAACCTGTTCCGGGGTGACGTCATTCACTATGATACCGTCCGCCGGGTCGTAACCGCGCAGGGCGGCGACACCAACACCGGTAGCGGCCGCGTCGAAATGGTTATCCAGCCACGCAGTACCAAAAGCAAACAGGGATCCGATGGCAGTTCTCAGAGCCAGTAACCTGGCAAAAAGCTACAAACACAAAAAGGTGGTGATTGACGTTTCGCTGGAGATCCGCAGCGGCGAAATCGTTGGCCTTCTGGGTCCGAATGGGGCCGGCAAGACCACCTGTTTTTACATGATTGTCGGGCTGGTGCCCGCCGATCACGGCCGGGTCACCATCGACAGCCAGGACATCACGCCGCTGCCGATGCACGGCCGCGCCCGAAAGGGTATCGGCTACCTGCCTCAGGAAGCCTCGGTGTTCCGCAAACTGACCGTGCGTGACAACATTATGGCCATCCTGGAGACCCGCAAGGGCTTGAGCCGGACCGAACGGGTTAACAAGCTGGAAGAGCTTCTCGAAGAGTTTCACATTACCCACATTCGTGACAGCGTGGGTATGGCGCTGTCTGGCGGCGAGCGACGGCGTGTCGAGATTGCCCGGGCCCTGGCCATGGAGCCGGCGTTCATCCTGCTGGACGAGCCATTTGCAGGCGTTGATCCCATTTCCGTGAGCGACATCAAGCACATCATCCGTCACCTTCGTGACAAAGGTATTGGCGTGCTGATCACCGACCACAACGTGCGGGAAACGTTGGACATCTGCGAGACAGCCTACATTGTGTCCGGCGGCCATATCATTGCATCCGGGAATTCGGAAACCATACTCGCTAACCAACAGGTAAAAGAAGTCTACCTGGGCAACGAATTCAGATTGTGACGCCCAGCAGCCGATTGTGTTGGTGACTGTGAGCAAGTAAACTCGGCAAAGAACTTGCTAGGCTCATATGTGATCGCAGCAAGTGACGGCCATACAACAACTTTTCATCGAACAGACCGCAACGCACAGTGCTGACGAGTGACGGATCCTGAACCATGGTTATGAAAGCCTCTTTACAGTTAAAGCTGGGTCAAAGTCTGACCATGACACCCCAGCTGCAACAGGCGATCCGGCTTCTGCAGCTATCCACACTGGATCTTCAGCAGGAAATTCAGCAGGCGCTGGAATCGAATCCCATGCTGGAAAACTCTGAGGACGACGATCAGGCTGACGCTACCTCAGCAGAAGACAACAGTAATCAAGATGAATCAGCGAGTGAATCGGCACCTGAACCGGTAACTGACACCAGCCCCGACTGGGATGAGTCCGAAAACGGGCCCGACTGGTCATCAGAAACCGAGATTCCTGACACTATTCCGGACGATCTTCCGGTTGACACCGCCTGGGACGACATCTATCAGTCGGCGCCGGCAACGTCGGCCCGTAATGACGACGAAAACGATCACGATTTCGAGACCCGGAACTCGCCAACGGAAACCCTGCAGGATCACCTTGAATGGCAGTTGAATCTGACCCCGCTAAGCGAACGGGACCAGGCCATTGCCCACGCCCTGATGGATGCCGTGGACGAGCGGGGTTACCTGACCAGCGCACCCGAAGACATCCACACAGGGCTGCAAGAAGACAGTGACGAAGATCCGGTTGAATTGGACGAGGTCGAAGCGGTGCTGCACCGCCTGCAGCATTTCGATCCCCCTGGCGTGTTTGCACGCGACCTGCAGGAATGCCTGCTGATCCAGCTCAACCAGTTGCCGCCAGACACCCCCTGGCTGTCCCAGGCGCGCCTCGTGATCACTCACTACATCAATCTGCTGGGTAATCGCGACTACGCCCAACTGCTGCGGCGCAGCCGGCTCAAGGAAGATCAGTTGCGGGAGGTTCTGGCCCTCATCACGGGTCTGAATCCGCGGCCCGGAGACGTCATTGATCGTGCCGAGCCAGATTACGTGATCCCGGATGTCATAGTTCGCAAGCACAACGGCCGGTGGCGGGTTGAGTTAAATCCTGAGATCGCACCGCGCATCCGCGTCAATGCAAGCTATGCTTCTCTTATAAGACGTGCAGACAGCAGTGCTGATAACACCTACCTGCGGGATCAGCTGCAGGAAGCCAAATGGTTTATCAAGAGCCTGCAAAGTCGTAACGAAACCCTGCTCAAGGTGGCTACCCGAATCGTGGAACACCAACAGGGTTTTCTGGATCACGGCGAAGAAGCCATGAAGCCATTGATCCTGTCGGATATTGCGCAGGCGGTGGAGATGCATGAGTCGACCATTTCCCGGGTCACGACACAAAAATACATGCACACGCCCCGGGGCATCTTTGAGCTGAAGTACTTTTTCTCGAGCCATGTCAGCACGGATGAAGGCGGGGAATGTTCATCGACCGCCATCCGTGCAATGATCAAGAAACTGATCGCGGCGGAAACGCCGAAAAAGCCGTTGAGCGACAGCAAAATTGCGGCCATGCTAGGGGATCAAGGAATCAAGGTGGCGCGGCGGACGGTAGCCAAGTACCGGGAAGCAATGCATATTCCACCTTCGAATGAGCGAAAAAGACTGGTTTAGGAGAGACCTGCCCTAACGAGGACTCCCCCAGACCAAACTTTGGTGGCGCAGTATGCGCCAGCCCTCAGCCCGGCCCGTTTGGACCGGCACGATGACAACAGGAGACGCCTATGCAACTCAACATTTCAGGCCACCACGTAGAACTGACTCCCGCACTAAAGGATTACGTCTCGGAAAAATTTGAGAAACTTGAACGCCACTTTGACCACATCAGTAATTGTCAGGTCACGTTGCAAGTGGAGAAAGTTCGTCAAATGGCGGAAGCGACGTTGCACGTGGTTGGTGGTGATATACACGCAAAGGCTGAAAACGAGGACATGTATGCGGCCATCGACGGGCTGATTGACAAACTGGACCGCCAGATCCTCAAGCACAAAGAAAAGAATGTAGACCGGATGCACGGCAACGGCGGTCGATAGACGCCAGTTTTCGTGCATGTCATCTCATCGCGCTGCGGCAAGGTTGTTAACCTGCCGCAGCCTTTTTTTTACGGAATTGCAGTCGATTCATGAGCGACACATCCCTAACCATCGAGAACATTCTTGCGCCAGAGCTGACTCTGTGCCGGGTCCCCGCTTCCAGTAAAAAGCGGGTACTGGAATTCATTGCCGAACAGATTCACCAGCATAACGGCACTCTCAGCGAGACCCAGATTTTCAATAATCTGATTGGGCGGGAACGTCTGGGCAGCACCGGCATTGGTCAAGGTATTGCCATTCCCCACTGTCGGCTGGAAGGGCTCGATCATGTGGTGGGCGTTTTGCTGACGCTGGACGAGAGCATTGAGTTTGACGCCATTGATAACCAACCAGTCGATCTGGTGTTTGCCTTGGTCGTACCCAAAGAGGCCACCAGCGAACACCTGGAATTGCTGAGTCAGCTGGCGGAAAAGTTCAATGAACGCGCGTTCTGCGATCGACTTCGTCAGTGTGAGGATGCAGCCGCACTTTACCAGCGCATGACGGCAGCGACCGAGTAAGCCAAAATCTGGCGACGGTATTGGAGAATGTGAGCGTATGAAATTGATTATCGTAAGTGGCAGGTCTGGCTCCGGTAAAAGTACAGCACTTCACGTTCTTGAGGACCTCGGTTACTACTGCATCGATAATCTGCCGATTGGGCTGTTGTTCCCGCTCACCCGTGAGGCGACAGACAAGAGCTCGCCCGGGCGGCTCAGCAAGATGGCAGTCAGCATTGACGCCCGCAACCTGTCTGGCGAGCTGGCCAACTTTGAAGGCATCTACCGTCAGCTTCAGAACACCGGCGTTACCGTCGAGGTTATTTTTCTCGATGCCGACGAACAGTCGTTGCTCCAGCGCTTCCATGCCACCCGGCGCAAACACCCCCTGAGCGATGACAAAACCTCCCTCCGTGAGGCCATAACCAACGAGAAGAAACTGCTGGAGCCGCTGTCCAAGCTGTCGGATCTGTACGTGAACACCACCGGCATGTCGATGTACGAATTACGGGACATGGTGAAGCAGCGTGTGGTTGGCCGAAAAGACCAGGAACTGGCGCTGCTGTTTCAGTCGTTCGGGTTCAAGCACGGGGTTCCGCTGGATTCGGATTACGTCTTCGATGTCCGCTGCTTGCCCAATCCATACTGGGACACCAGCTTGCGTAAGTTCGTCGGCACCGACCAGCCAGTGATCGACTTCCTGGAAAAAGAACCCGCCAGCCGCAAAATGATTGATGACCTGATTGCCTTCCTGGAATCCTGGCTACCGTCTTTCGCGGACAGCAACCGCAGCTATATGACCATTTCCATCGGGTGCACCGGCGGTCAGCACAGATCAGTGTATGTCAGCGAACAACTCAGCGCGCATTTCCGAAAGAGCTACACCAACGTTCAGGTTCGACACACCGAACTACCGCATCTGCAAACCCGCGGAGAAATCTGAGTTCGCCATGATTCGTCGCCCCATCACCATCATTAACAAATTGGGACTCCATGCCCGGGCAACCGCCAAGCTGGTTGCCACAGCCTCCGAGTTCGACAGCAGCGTGCGAATCAGCGGTAAGGGCCGGGATGTAGATGCCAAGAACATCATGCAGGTGATGATGCTGGCGGCCAGCCAAGGCACGGACGTCGAACTGATTATCGATGGACCGGACGAAGAGGCCGCCGTTGAAGCTCTGACTGCGTTGATTAACGACTATTTCGGCGAGGGCGAATAAGCTTCCAGCGCTCCACCCTACCCTCTACCCTTCTCAGTCGTTCTCTGCGGGATTCACCTACAACTCTTTCTGACCTGTGCGCCCTAACTCCGTTATAATACAGGCGTTTTCTGACTGTGGGTGATCCATGACCGATATTCTGGAAAAAAGCCAGGCCCGCCAACGGCTCCGCTCCCTGAGCGAGGCTCTGGACAGTGGTGCCCTAAAACAGGTTGCCCGCATCCTGAATGGCGGCCTGAGCCCCAGCGATATTGCCCACCTGCTGGAATCGTCCCCACCCCGCCAGCGGGCGCTGCTGTGGAATCTGGTTGATAAGCAACTGGAAGGGGAAGTTCTCCAGTACCTCAGCGACGATATTCGTGGCTATTTCCTGAGCCAGTTGAACGCCCAGGAACTGGCCGATATCATTGAGGATTTCGAGTCAGACGATCTCGCTGACTTGCTCCAGCAGTTGCCGGACACGGTGATCCAGGAAGTCCTGGACACCATGGACGAGCAGGACCGTCAGCGCGTCGAGGAAGTGCTTTCTTACCCGGAAGACACCGCCGGCGGCCTGATGAACACCGACACCATCACGGTGCGCCCGGACATCAGTATCGACGTTGTACTGCGCTACCTGCGCCGACACCGCACACTGCCTCCCATGACCGACAGCCTGATTGTAGTCAGCCGGCGGGACGAGTTTATCGGCATGTTGCCGATCACCAAGATGCTGGTATCCAACCCGGCATCCACGGTGCGGGAAGTCATGGACACTGACATTGAGCCAATCCCCGTTTCCCTTTCCGATACCAAGGTAGCCACCCTGTTCGAGCGCTATGACCTGATCTCGGCACCGGTGGTGAACGAAGATGGCAGACTGCTGGGGCGAATTACCATCGATGACGTGGTCGATGTTATCCGTGAAGACGCCGATCACTCACTGATGAGCATGGCCGGTCTCGATGAAGACGAAGACACCTTTGCACCGATCTGGAAAACCACGCGTCGTCGGGCGGTCTGGCTCGGCATTAATCTAATCACCGCCTTCATTGCCTCCGGCGTCATTGGCCTGTTTGAAGAAACTATCACCAAGGTGGTGGCACTGGCTGTTCTCATGCCTATCGTAGCCAGTATGGGCGGCATCGCCGGCAGCCAGACCCTGACCCTGGTGATCCGGGGCATGGCCGTAGGCCAGATCAGTGGCGCCAATGTGGGCTGGCTGCTGAACCGGGAATTCATGTCTGGCGCCCTCAATGGTGTATTCTGGGCGCTGGTCGTTGCGACGGCAGCCGCTGCCTGGTTCCAGGACCTACTCATTGGCGCCATCATAGCAGCGGCATTGATCATCAACCTGGTGGCCGCGGCGCTGGTGGGAACGGTGCTACCGCTGTTCCTGAAATCGCGGAACATTGATCCGGCGTTAGCAGGCAGCGTTATTCTGACAACGGTTACCGATGTGGTCGGCTTTATGTCTTTCCTTGGCCTGGCCACGATATTTTACGCGTAACCGAAGCACCACCTCCGAACATCAATGGATTTACCATGACTCAGCACGACCAGTACGACGACGAAGACGAATTTGGCAAAAGCAAATCCCAGCTCAAACGGGAAATGCATGCCCTTCAGGATCTGGGCAAGCGCATGCTCGATCTGAGCAACGACCAGCTTGAGACCCTACCGATCAGCGAGACCCTTCGGTCCGCGATTGAAGAATCCCGTCGCATTCGCCAGAACGAAGCCAAGCGCCGTCACTTGCAGTACGTGGGCAAGATCATTCGTCAGGAAGACGATCCCGATGCCCTGAAACGGGCCATTGATGCGTTTGATGCCGGTAGTGAAGAACACACCCGACGGCACCACCTGGCCGAGCGCTGGCGCGATCGAATGATCACCGAAGGCGATTCCGTGGTGGGTGAATTCTTTAACTACTGCCCGAGCGCCGACATGCAGCATTTGCGCAACCTGGCGCGAAATGCCCGCAAGGACGTCGAAAAGCAGAAGAATACCGGGCAGGCGCGAAAACTGTTCCGCTACCTCCGGGAATGCATCGACGACGCCGAAGCAACCAACTGAATTGCTGCCGCCGGCCCTAGAGCCGGCGGTGCTCCCATACCGGCATCCGCTTTCGCAGCTCTGCCAGCTGATCTCCATCCAAGTCTGCCACCACGATACCCGGGCCCTCGGCCAACTCAGACACCACCTTGCCCCATGGATCGCAGATCAGGGAATGGCCGTAGGTTCTGCGCCGCTCGCTGTTTTGTCCGCCCTGGCCCGGCGCCACAACCGCAACCTGATTTTCAATTGCACGGGCACGGATCAGCGCATGCCAGTGAGCATCACCGGTCTGCCAGGTAAATGCGCTCGGCAAGCAAACCCAGTCTACGCCCTCGGCACGCAGGGCGCGAAACAGCTCTGGAAACCGGAGATCGTAGCAGATTGCCAGTCCCAGCTTGCCGGCCGGGGTATCAACGGTTACCAGCTGTTCGCCGGGCTCGAAGGTATCCGATTCCCGGTATTGACCATGGGCATCTTCTACCATGGCATCAAAGAGGTGGATCTTGTCGTAACGAGCCACCTCCTGCCCCTGTGCGTCAAAGACCAGACAACAGGCCCTCACCCGGTCAGTGATGGCAGTACCATCCGGCCTCTCGGCCAGGGGCATGGAGCCACCCACAATCCACAACCCCAGGGTTCTCGCCTGCTCCGCCAGGAACGCCCGGATCACGGGCTGGTCGCTGGCCTCGGTACGGCCGCACTCAAGCATTTGATGGGTTGCCAGAACAGCGAAGTTTTCCGGCAGCACCGCCACCGACACTCCCTGATCGGCAGCCTCCTTCAGCAACCTGCGGGCTTCCTGCAAATTGGCGTCAATGTCATGGGTGCTCACCATCTGGATGGCAGCCACCCGGCCGGAAACGATTGCGGTCATAATCAGCTCCTGTCATTCGCCATTGTCGAATACTCGCCGGAGATCCACCTTCGGGTCGTCCCAGGTGCCGGTCACCCCGTAGGACGCGCTGGTGAGTTTGCTTAAAGGATCGCCCAGAATCTTGTCCAGAACAAACAGGGCTCCACCTATGGGCGCCCCAGCACCCATCAGTAGGGCTGCCAACGGCAGGTTCTGGGTCAGCGGCAAGACCACCACCAGACGCATGTCGAGAGTCTCGGTTGCAATGTCGGTTGAACCGCTGAGTTTGAATGCGCCGGACGGCCCCACTACTTGCAGCTCCGGATCCATATTCACCCGCCCGTCCAACAGCTGTGCCCGGCCGGAAATCGCATCAAAGGCCACTCCACGCTCATAGAGATCGGAGAAATCCAGCTTCAGCCGACGCCAGAGAGTATCGGCATTCAACAGATTAAAGACCCGGAAAAGCTGGGCTGTGTTGTTCTGCTCAAGAATGATGCCCTCGTCCAGCCGGAGACTGACCGACCCGTTCATGTCGGTCAGTGCAATTTCATCCGGCCTACCTGGCCAGTCCAGATCAAGTTCAATGTTGGTGGTTTCGTTAGTCAGGGGAATCTCGGTTCCGAACAGGCTGTTCAGGTCCGCCACTTTGCCACCGGTGACCGAACCGGCAAACCGACTCTTCTCACGGTCATCGATGATACTCCAACTCATATCCCCGACCAGGGTCAATGAGTTAAGCCGACCCTGAATGCTCTCCACCGCTAGCCGGTATGGTTCCGGGCGCAGCTTGAACGACCAGGTCCCCAGGGTTTCATCATCCAGGCGCAGATCGGCAATGGTGGCGTTGACGTCGGGCCACTCGCCCATATCCAACGCCCGAAAGGCTTGCAGCTGCTCCTCGAAGGTCAGCAGTTCCTGCTCCTCCTGCTCGGCTCGCTCATCCCGGGTAAGGCGCACGACTTCGAAGTCTGCCATCACGGTACTGCCATCATCGGGCACCGCCACACGGCCCACGGCCCGCTCTGAATGGGTGGTCACAACCCAGCGGTCGCCCAGGTCCAGAGCTTCAATCTGAATGTCGTTAAGGGTATGGCGCCCCAGGTAGAGATGCCCAAGACTGACCTCCAGGCCACTGGGTTTCCAAAGCACATCAAACGAAGCCCGGTTTTCCCAGGTGCCTGAGACTGCAAGGCCACCGGGTGCTTGCGGATCGATAAACGCTTCCAAGGGTGCAGACTCCTCGGCTGACTTTGCCAACGGTTGCGGCCAGTCAACAGCGACACCTTGCAAGTCTGACCGCACCCAGATCTTGGAGCTGGCATCAGTGCTGACTTCCAAGCCGGCCGCATAATCCACCGTTCCGGTAATTCCCAATGTGCGACCCGGCGCCAAGCCAGCCGCTGCAAGCAGCTCAGCCGTTGGGTATTGTCCCGTCTGCCGGATCGAGAGGGCCTCGCCGGAAGCGCTCCTGGACAGGCGTATCCCCACCGGCGCATCCAGGAACCGGGCAGTCAGCGGCCCGCCTGAGATGCCATCGGCAGATTGATAGGCCAGCTCACCGCTAACCTCATCCCAGACGAGGCCGGCCGGCGGGTAAGCAACTGTTGCCTTGTCGGCGCTCACGCGGGCGTCCACTGAGACTCCCCGCGCCGCATCCAACGGCAATGAGATGCCGAGGTCCAGCCGGTACTGGCCGCCAAACTCAAGGCGCTGGGCTTCCGAGCCTGCCATTTCACCCAACGGGCTGTTGTCCATCCAGAACCGGACCGCCTCGCCAGGCACATCGGCTGAGGCATCGACAACCACAACCGTGCCCTGCTCATCGGGCACCACCATTACTTTACTGGCATTCAGATTCAAACCGCCGGTTTGCGCCTCCTCCAGGGTCACCCGGGTATCGAGCCCATTAACCACCACCTGTCCACGGGCATCTGTCACCTCCGGCCAGCGCGGGTCATAGCGGACGCTGGCGTTCTCAAAGTTGAATTCCATGGAGGAAACAAATGAACCCGGTGGTGCCTCCGAGCCGATCTGACCATGGCCGTAATAGACGCCGGAGGTAACGTCGGCCCGGGTGATAGAGGTTGTCAGCCAGTCGTACAGCTTGGTGCTGACCACCTTGCCTGGAATAAAGTCTTCTAATGCGCTTTCATCGGCCCCTTCCAAGCCGACCTTGAGGCCCAGATTGTCCTCGCCCGCGCGATTCAGTTTCAGGTCGAAAGCGCCGGCAAGCGCCGGACCGTCGAGCTGGCGCATGCGAATGTTGTCCGAGAATACACGGGTAATGCCACCCTCCAGCTGCCAAGCCACCAGGCCGTCCAACTCCGAAAAGGCCCACCCGTTGTCGTACAATTTGGGGAATGACAAACGCACCGGCGCGTCGGCCGTGTCGATCTGGACGTAGCCGGCGTTGCGGGCGACATACAGCACACCAGATAGCCCGTTAACACCCGGAGCACCTCGGTAGGCTTCAACGCTCAGATCACGAAGCATTCCGGTGAGTTCAAAGCCGTTGTCGTCACCATCCTCTGGCAACCACAGGGACACCCGGTCCAGATAGCCTCTGGGTCGATAATTGTCCAGGGCCTGGACGCCCCGGTCCGGCAAAATGGGTAGGCGGGAAAGCAACCTGCGCGTGGGCCCCAGTGGTAACGCGTCGGCAATGACGGTGACGCCACCCTCCTCCGGCATCAGGCGAAGGCTGAACGGAGACACCTGGTTGCCGTTCCAGGTCCACTCCAGCTGCTTGAGATGCCACTCCCCGGGGCCATCAGACTGCGTGGAGGCAACCCCGGTCGCGTTGGAACCTGCTCCCAGCGCCCCCGCCGCCGACCGGCGCCAACCGAACCGGGCCCGGATGTTTTCAATAGGGGCCAGGGATTCTTGGCCAACGCCCAGCTGCAGATAGGGTGTCCGCACCGTTCCGGTGACCTGCAAGAGTTCACCATCGCGGAAGGTCAACCAGGCCTCACCGCCGAGATCAAAACCCTCCACCCGAATGGACCGCCACTGGTAGTCGTCGATCAGGCCATCAAACAGCCGGCCGGAATTCACATCCAGATAAAGCTGACCGGTGAAATCACCGCGGAAGAAGTGCTTACCGACCAGGCTGAAGCTGGCCAACTGTTCGGTGGTTCCAGACTTGATGGCTCGTCCGGAGGCCCGAAATAGGCCCTTGCGATACACCAGGTCCAACTGCGGCACATCAACGGTCCGCACATTGCCCTGATTGTCGCGGATGCCCAGGCTTAACCGGGTGATTTTGACGTAGGGCTCGGACAGCCACTTACCGGCAAGATCGAGCCAGTCTTTCAGGCGGTGGTTCACCGGCTCGGGCAGCTCGGCGCCACGCACTTCGACCTGTCCCGATTCGGATTGATTCAGCGCCAGCTCAACACCATCAACCTCGAAATCTTCGAAAACAACCCGCATTCGAAGTAGCGACGACAGGAAATCAAATCTCACCCGGAGATGATCCACCTTGGCCGCCGTAACGTCCGAATCGGCGCTGGAGACACTGATATTCCGGGCGGTAAAAGAGGGGTCCAACCAGAACCAGCGGGAGGACAGACTACCGATAGTGACATCGTGACCAATCCGAACAGATAACGCATCGGCCAGGTCGTCGGCAAAGGTATCAACATTGCGGGTGAGCTGGCGCCCTACTCCCGCATAAAGTGCAAAGACCAAGAGCACCACCAGAAGAAACCACCACACCAGACTGGAAAGTCTGGCGGCAACTTTGACCGGCGGGCTCTCTGCCATGTGCTCCGGCCAGGGTGGCTCTCGGTCGTCGTGGGACATCAGCGAGCCCTATACGCCATACTGGCAGGCCGGGACCGAATCAGAGCAGAACCACATCGTACTGCTCCTGGCTGTAGAATGGCTCTACCTGGAATCGAATGGTCTTGGTGATGAAGGTCTCAAGATCGGCGACATTGTCGGATTCTTCATCCAGCAATCGGTCAACCACACTTTGGGATGCCATCACCAGATAGTTTTCCGCCTCATAGGCCCGGTTGACCCGCAAAATTTCGCGGAAGATCTCGTAACATACGGTTTCACTGGTTTTCAGGAAGCCGCGGCCATCGCAGATTGGGCAGGGTTCGCACAGCACCTGCCCCAGGCTTTCTGTGGTGCGCTTGCGGGTCATCTCCACCAGCCCCAGCTCGGAAACACCGGTGATTTTGGTCTTGGCGTGGTCGCGCTCCAGCATCTTTTCCAGCATCCGGTGCACCTGGCGCTGATGCTCCGTATCTTCCATGTCAATGAAATCGATGATGATGATGCCACCAAGATTGCGCAGCCTTAGCTGACGGCTGATCGCCCGAGCCGCTTCCAGGTTGGTCTTGAAGATGGTCTCTTCCAGATTCCGATGCCCAACGAACCCACCGGTATTGATATCGATGGTGGTCATGGCTTCGGTCTGATCAATGATCACGTACCCGCCCGACTTTAGCTGAACCTTGCGGCTAAGGGCTTTCTGGATCTCGTCCTCGACCGAATAGAGATCGAAAATCGGACGCTCCCCTGGGTAATACTCGACCCTGTCGGCAAATTCGGTGACAAACTCATCCACGAACTCCATCACGCGCTGATGGCTTTCACGGCTGTCGATGCGCACTTTTTCCGTTTGAGGCCGGATCAGATCGCGAATGGTGCGGATAAACAGTGGCAGATCCTGATACACCACCGCCGGTGCCTGTACTTTTGAAATACGCTCGTGGATCGACTGACTAAGACGATGCAGGTAGGTCATATCGCCAATCAGCTCATCCGAGGACGCCGCCTCCGCTGCGGTGCGAATAATGTAGCCACCATCAACTTCCGTCTCTTCTTCGGCCGCGCCTTCCACCAGCCCCTTCAAACGGGCACGCTCGGTCTCGTCCTCAATGCGCTGGGAGATACCCACGTGACTGACACCCGGCATGAATACCAGGTAGCGCGAGGGAATCGACAGTTGAGTGGTCAGGCGTGCGCCTTTGGTTCCAATCGGATCCTTGGTCACCTGTACCACCAGCGACTGCCCCTCCCGGAGCAGTGTCCGGATGTCGGGCACAGTTTTCGGGCTATCGTTGGAGTCGTCTGACCCGGACTGAGAGATCACATCCGAGGCATGGATAAAGGCTGCCCGCTCAAGGCCGATATCGACAAACGCCGCCTCCATACCAGGGAGAACTCTGACCACCTTGCCCTTGTATATATTGCCAACGATGCCCTTGCGGCTGGTGCGTTCAATATAGGCTTCCTGCAACATACCGTTCTCAACCAACGCTACGCGGGTTTCGACGGGGGTCACGTTGATCAGAATCTCTTCACTCATGTACGGTTCTCCAGACTGTTTGGCCAGTTTTCCCAGACCGGATGACCGGCATCCGCCAGCAAGGCGGCGGTTTCCTGCAAAGGCAAACCCACTACGGCACTGTAACTGCCGTGCAGATTACTGACAAAAATACCACCGAGGCCCTGAATTCCATAGCTTCCCGCTTTATCCATCGGTTCGCCGCTGACCACATAGGCTGTCACCTCCGCCAGCGACAGCTTGCGGAATTGGACATTGGTGATCACTACCCGGCATTCGCAGTGCCCGTCTCGGGCCAATGCCACCGCAGTCATCACCTGGTGGCTGGCATCGGACAGCTGCATAAGGGTTGCGACGGCCTCATCCTGATCCGCCGGTTTGCCAAGGATGACGCCATCCAGCACCACCGAGGTATCCGAACCCAGCACCATGGCCCCAGGAGACGACGCGGCGACTGCCAGTGCCTTGTCGCGCGCCAGCCGCTCCACATAGTGCTCAGCGGTTTCGTTCGGGAGAGGGGTTTCGTCAACGTCGGCCGGCTGAACCGAGAAAGGAACGCCAATTTGTCGCAACAGCTCGGCCCGCCTGGGAGAAGCGGACGCGAGAATAATGGTGGACATGCTTATCCCAACTTACGGTTGATGTTATCAAGAAGTACACAAAACACTGGCCACGCCAGTGCACTGGTCAGGGCCGGCCACAGGTAACTGAATCCGGCATCATCGGCGCCAAGCATCTGCTTGATGAAATGCACGAGCATCTGATTGATACCCAACAGCAGAAACACCAACAGGCACTGCTGTGGCATCGGGTACATCCGAAGGCGCTGGTGTATCGTTAACACCAGGAATGCGATCAGCCCCATGGCGAGCGCGTTGACACCCAGCGGCGTTGCTTCAAGTACATCCAGCAGCAAACCGAGAATCCAGGCCAGGAAAATACCGAACTGGGCCGGAGCCCGGAAGGTCCAGTAGAACACCACCAGCCCAAGCCACTCCGGACGGAATTCGAACCAGCCGACGGGAAATAGCGAAATACTCAGAACCAGCGCCACTGCCACCGACAGGGCAAACACCGGATAACTGATTACAGATAGCATCAGCCTTCCCCCTCTTCGGACGTTTCAGCGCCGGCATCAGCTTTTCCAACGTCATCCTCAGTGATTGCCGGCGGGAACACTACCAGCACCAGGCGACTTTGATTCAGCTGGGCCCGAGGGACCGCCTCTATAGCCACAAACGGCTCGCCGGGTTCCTTGTTGATTAAACTGACCTCAGCCACCGGGTAGCCGCGGGGAAAGCGCCCGCCCAGACCGGAGCTGACCAGCAGATCCCCTTCACGAATATCCGCGGTATCAGGAACATGGACCAACTCCAGGGTTGAGGTATCACCGGTCCCGAGCAGAATGGCCCGCAAGCCGTTGCGCACTACTTCAACTGGCACCGCGTGGCTACTGTCCGACACCAACAACACTCGGGAGGTAATCTGGCTGGTCTGCACCACCTGCCCCATCAGGCCCTGGGCATCCAGCACCGCCTGGCCCGGCCTCAAGCCGTCACTGCGGCCCTTGTTGATGATCACTTCGTGGGAGAACGGATCGGGGGAAACACCGACAACCTCACCAACGATCACGCGGTCGTCCAGAACCTCGGAGGAATTCATCAGTCGGCGGAGTTCGTTGTTTTCGGACGCCAGCGCAGCGTATTTCAGCGCCCTGCGCTCAAGGATGAGCAGACGAGCCTTGAGGTCTTCGTTTTCTTGTTGCAGATCTTCTTTGTTTTCAAACAGGCCGGCGAACCAGTCACCGAATTCGGAGGGCGCGTTACCCAGCCAGTACACGGGAGCGAGCCCGGTGGCGATGGCACTGCGAACGTGGGAGAGCTTATCAAAACGGGCATCGGCAACCACAAGGGCTGCCGACAGGATAATAATCAGAAAAAGCCTAAAGCCCGGAACCGGTCCCTGGACGAAGATGGTTTTAATGGCAAATCCTCCCTACGGGCTTATCCCTCCTGGGAGAACATTCCAATACCACCCCGGTCAATCACCTCCAGCGCCTTACCACCGCCACGGGCCACACAAGTGAGCGGATCTTCGGCGATGATAACCGGCAGGCCGGTTTCTTCGCTGATCAGCTTGTCCAGGCCACGCAGCAGCGCACCACCGCCAGTCAGCACAATCCCGCGCTCGGCAATATCAGAGGCCAGCTCGGGCGGAGACTGCTCCAGCGCGCTTTTAACGGTCTGGACGATCTGCGCCAGCGATTCCTGCAACGCATCCAGAATCTCTTCACTGTTGAGGGTGAAAGCCCGCGGCACACCCTCTGCCAAGTTGCGGCCACGGACATCAATCTCGCGAATTTCGAGACCTTCGTAGGCGCACCCGATTTCGTGCTTGATCCGCTCTGCGGTGGAGTCACCAATCAGACTGCCGTAGTTGCGACGGACGTAGGTCACAATGGCTTCGTCAAACTTGTCGCCGCCGACGCGAACTGACTCGGCGTAAACAATACCGTTCAGGGAGATGATGGCTATTTCTGTCGTGCCGCCACCGATATCAACAATCATGGAGCCGCTGGCCTCCTCGACGGGCAAGCCGGCACCAATGGCGGCTGCCATTGGTTCTTCAATCAGGAACACTTCACGGGCACCAGCGCCCAAGGCGGATTCCCGGATGGCCTTACGCTCAACCTGGGTCGACTTGCTCGGCACACACACCAGTACCCGCGGGCTCGGTGTTATAAAGCTGTTCTCGTGCACCTTATGAATAAAGTGCTGCAACATTTTCTCGGTGACCACGAAGTCGGCAATCACACCATCCTTCATCGGCCGGATAGCGGTGATGTTGCCCGGTGTCCGGCCCAGCATGCGCTTGGCTTCGGCGCCAACGGCGGCCACCATCTTCTGGGAGTTGTTCGTGCGAATAGCCACAACCGACGGCTCATTCAGCACGATGCCGCGCTCGCGCACATAGATAAGGGTGTTGGCGGTGCCCAGGTCGATGGACAGGTCGCTGGAGAATAAGCCTCGGAGTCTTTTGATCAACATTCGTGTAGTTTCAACCTGAGAGTTGCAGTCGCAAAAAAGATGCGGCAACTTTAGCAGTGAGCACCCCCACAGGCAAGGTGAGAACGGGCCTCAAGCCTTACGATTCACGTATTTACCCGGTGGATTGGGGCCTCCCGCCTTTGTTCGAATCTGTTACCATACCCTCTTTATTTTTGGCTTTGGGGACGGGCCGCTCGAAGATTCCCTTTCAAATCACCCTACGAGCCCCTTTTTGTGCGCTTGTAGCGGGCCAGAGCCGCCCTCACCAAGAATCTTTTGTTAACGAGTTTTCATTTACCTGGGAGGCAACGCGTGACCATTTCCCGTGAGGACATTGAAAAAGTCGCTGTGCTCGCCCGCATTCGTGTGGACGACGAGCAAGTCTCAGCCCTTGAGAACGATCTGGGCAACATTCTGGATCTGGTTGACCAGCTCAGCGCGGCAGACACCGACGCGGTTGAGCCCCTGGCCCACCCACTGGACGCCGTTCAGCGCCTGCGCCCGGACGAGGTGACCGAGACCAATCAGCGGGAGGCCTTCCAGGCCATCGCCCCGGCCACCGAGAACGGCCTTTATCTCGTGCCTCGTGTCATCGAGTGATCTGACGACCAGCGAATTCAGGAATCATCATGCATAACAAATCCGTAGCCGAGCTTTCCCGCGAACTGGAGAGCGGCAAGGTATCAAGCGTGGAGCTGGCACAGCAGTTCCTCGACCGAATCAAACAGCAAGACGGTCAGTTCAACAGTTTCATCAGCGTGACCGAAGACCAGGCACTGACCGATGCCAAGGCCGCCGACGAACAACGGGCCGCCGGCAACGCCACACCCTGGACTGGCATTCCCTTCGCCCACAAGGATATTTTCTGCACCAGCGGCGTGCGCACCACCTGCGGCTCCCGGATGCTGGAAAACTTTGTACCCCCCTATAACGCCACCGTCACCGAGAACTTCCGAAAGGCCGGTGCCGTGTGTCTGGGCAAGACCAACATGGACGAGTTCGCCATGGGGTCATCCAATGAATCCAGCCACTTTGGCCCGGTGACCAACCCCTGGGGCCTGAGCAAAGGTGAAAAGCGGGTTCCCGGTGGTTCTTCCGGCGGCTCAGCAGCAGCCGTTGCGGCGCGCCTGGTGCCGGCAGCCACCGCCACCGATACCGGCGGCTCGATCCGCCAGCCGGCGGCATTGTGCGGCGTCACCGGCCTGAAACCGACATATGGACGCGTGTCCCGGTACGGCATGATCGCGTTCGCTTCCAGCCTGGATCAGGGTGGCGCCATGGCGCGCACCGCTGAAGACAACGCCCTGATGCTGAACGTTATGGCTGGCTTCGACCCGAAAGACTCCACTTCTGTAGACCGGGCCGTGCCCGACTACACCGCCACGCTGAACGAACCTTTAAAAGGCCTCCGCATTGGCTTGCCGAAGGAGTACTTCTCGGATCAGCTCAGCCCGGCGATGGAAGAACAGGTCCGTTCCGCCGTTAAGGAGTACGAGAAGCTGGGCGCAACGGTAAAAGAGGTATCCCTCCCCAACGCCAAACTAGCCATTGCCGCCTACTACGTCATTGCTCCGGCGGAGGCATCTGCCAACCTGTCACGCTTCGATGGCGTCCGCTACGGCTACCGCTGTGAAGATCCGAAAGATCTGATGGATCTGTACACCCGCACCCGGGCCGAAGGCTTTGGCACCGAGGTCAAGCGCCGAATTCTCGTTGGCACCTACGCGTTGTCTGCCGGCTACTTCGACGCTTACTACCTCAAGGCCCAAAAGGTACGCCGACTGATCCAGCAGGATTTCATCAACGCCTTCAAGGAAGTGGACGTGCTGATGAGCCCGACCACGCCCTCCCCGGCTTTCGCCCAGGGCGAGAAAACCAGCGATCCGGTCACCATGTACCTGGAAGACATTTTCACCATCGCCGTAAACCTGGCGGGCGTGCCGGCGATGTCGGTACCGGCCGGGTTCGTCGATGGGCTTCCGGTTGGCCTGCAGATCATTGGCAACTACTTTGACGAAGCGCGTCTTCTGAATGCCGCCCACCAATTCCAGCAGGTGACCGACTGGCACCAGCGTGAACCGCAATAAGCCCGAGATAGGAGAATTACGCCATGCAATGGGACATTGTGATCGGGCTGGAAATTCACGTTCAGCTCGCGACCCAGACCAAGATTTTTTCCGGCTCCAGCACCGCTTACGGGGCTGAGCCAAACACCCAGGCCAACGCGGTCGACCTGGCCATGCCGGGCACCCTACCGGTTCCCAACGAGCAGGCCTTCCGGTACGCCGTCATGTTCGGCCTGGCGGTGAACGCCGAGATCGAACGCCGTTCGGTGTTCGAGCGCAAGAACTATTTCTACCCGGACTTGCCCAAGGGCTACCAGACCACTCAGCTGGAGCGCCCCATCGTCGGCCCCGGCCATGTGGATATCGATCTGGCCAACGGCGAGACCAAGCGGGTCCGCATCCACCACGCCCACCTGGAAGAAGATGCCGGCAAGTCCCTGCACGAGGACTTCCATGGTATGACCGGCGTGGACCTGAACCGGGCCGGCACGCCTCTGGTTGAAGTGGTCACCGAGCCGGACATGAACAACGCCGAAGAAGCGGTGGCGTTCGCAAAGAAGCTGCACAGCCTGGTGACCTCTCTGGGCATCTGCGACGGCGACATGTCCCAGGGCTCCATGCGCTTTGATGTGAACATTTCACTCAAGCCGAAAGGCTCGGACACGCTGGGTACCCGCACCGAAACCAAGAACCTGAACTCGTTCCGGTTCATGGAGCAGGCCATCGCCCACGAAGTCGAGCGGCAGATGGACATCCTGGAAGACGGCGGCGTGATCGTGCAGGAAACGCGCCTGTACAACGGAGACCGGGACGAATCTCGCTCCATGCGCAGCAAGGAGGAAGCTAACGACTACCGTTACTTCCCCTGTCCGGACCTGCTTCCAGTGGAGATTGACGACGCCTTTATCGAGCAGGCACGCAGCCGTCTGCCAGAATTGCCGGACGCCCGCAAAGCCCGCTTCAAGGAGCAGTACGGACTGAACGATTACGATGCCGGCCTGCTCAGCGGCGACGCGAAGCTGTCCGCGTTCTTCGAGGAAGCGGTCAGCCACGGCAAAGATGCCAAGCTCACGGCCAACTGGATTCAGGGTGAGTTCTCTGCACGCCTGAACGCCGAGGAAAAAACCGTGGCCGAATCGCCCATCACTGGTGCGCAACTCGGCGACCTGATTGTCCGGATTGCCGACAACACCGTGTCTTCCTCCGGCGCGAAAAAGGTGTTTGAAACTCTCTGGAGTGGCGAGAGCGACAACGTGGACGCCATCATCGACGCCCAGGGCCTGAAGCAGGTTTCTGACACCGGCGAACTGGAGAAGATGGTCGATGAGGTGCTTGCCGGCATGCCGGATCAGGTCGCTCAGTACCAGAACGAGGACGATCCAAAGAAACGCAAGAAGATGCTCGGTGGCTTCATGGGACCGCTAATGAAGGCCTCAAAAGGACAGGGGAACCCCAAGCTGTTCAATGAGATCCTGGTGAAAAAGCTGGGAGGCTAAGGCCTTTTGATCTGGTTCGGGGAGGGTCATAGCGATTGTCCCCGGACCAAACCTCCCTCGATACGGACGGCATTTTGTGATGGCCTTGCCAAAAAAAACGCAACAAATCTGCCACAAAGAACGACACGCTTCTTGCTGACTAGAAAGTAAACAACTAAACTTTTCCGAGTTTAAGTGTTTTTTCTGGAAGGGATTTTGGGGAAACGCAGCCGCTATGAATGCCAGTTACGTCAGACGAGTAGCCATGAAACCAGCTGTCATAAAAACAAATCTACGCAACCAACAGCGTGTTGATGTCTCGACTGAGATTGCCATTGAAAGACCTGATGGGTGCTGCCTGACCTGCTCAGTCGCGAACCTCTCACGCACGGGCTTGATGATTTCCTGCAGCCAGGAGGCCATCAAGGCACTGATTCCTGACCAGCGAAGCCCTGCACCCGGCAACTGGGTCTCCGTAAAAACCCGCTTTTCCGTGCCCGTCGTTGCAACCCAGCCCGTCGCGGTTATTGCCGAGGGTCACATAGTGCATATGCGCCGGATCGCCCGGGACGAATTCCAACTGGGCATCCAGTTTTCCGAATTCGAAGGCAACGGCTTCGAATACGTGGATCGCTACGTCGCTAAACTGCTGGCAGACTCCCGAAACCAGTCCTGACACGCCCTGTCTTTCACGGCTCTCGTAACAGCGTAGCCAGCCTTGCCGCTATATTATTATAACCCCAAACTCTAGTTGGGGCGCTTCTTATACCCTAGCCCATTCTGGTATCATTTCAGGTCAAATTTGCACAGCCAACAGGGTCCGCATCGCGGCATCGGAATACCATGACCACATACAACCTCACGCACCTGAAACAGCTGGAAGCGGAAAGCATTCACATCATCCGGGAAGTGGCAGCCGAGTTTGACAACCCGGTCATGCTCTACTCCATCGGCAAGGATTCTGCCGTGATGCTGCATCTTGCCCGCAAAGCGTTTTACCCCGGCAAGCCTCCGTTCCCGCTGATGCACGTGGACACCACGTGGAAGTTCAAGGACATGATCGATTTCCGCGACCGAAAGGTGAAGGAATACGGCCTGGACCTAATCGTTCACAAGAATGAAGACGGCATCAAGCAGGGCATTGGTCCGTTCACCCACGGCAGTGCCAAGCACACCGATGTCATGAAGACACAGGCGCTGAAGCAGGCGCTGGACAAGTACAAGTTTGACGCTGCGTTCGGTGGTGCACGCCGGGACGAGGAAAAATCCCGGGCCAAGGAACGCGTCTATTCGTTCCGGGACGAGTACCATCGCTGGGACCCGAAAAACCAGCGCCCGGAACTCTGGAACATCTACAACGGCAAGATCAACAAGGGCGAAAGCATTCGCGTGTTCCCGCTGTCCAACTGGACCGAACTGGACATCTGGCAGTACATCTACCTTGAGAACATCGAGATCGTTCCGCTGTACTATTCCGCCAAGCGCCCTGTGGTTGAGCGCGACGGCACCCTGATCATGGTGGATGACGATCGCATGCCACTGAAAGAAGGCGAGAAGCCGATGATGAAATCGGTCCGCTTCCGAACTCTGGGCTGCTACCCGCTTACCGGCGCCATCGAATCCGAGGCAGACACCCTGCCGGAGATTATTCAGGAGATGCTGCTGGCCACCAGTTCAGAACGTCAGGGCCGGGTCATTGACCACGATTCAGCCGGCTCCATGGAACAGAAAAAGCGGGAAGGGTATTTCTAAGATGGCACACCAGTCTGATCTGATTGCAGAAGATATTCAGGCCTACCTGAAGCAACACGAAAACAAGGAACTGCTGCGCCTACTGACCTGCGGCAGTGTTGACGATGGCAAGAGCACCCTGATCGGCCGTCTGCTCCACGACACCAAGATGATCTACGAAGATCATATGGCGAGCCTGAAAACCGACAGCGCCAAGATGGGCACCACCGGCGAAAAGCTGGACCTGGCCCTGCTGGTAGACGGCCTGCAGGCGGAGCGTGAACAGGGCATCACCATTGATGTGGCCTACCGCTTCTTCTCTACTGACAAGCGCAAGTTCATCATTGCCGACACCCCGGGCCACGAGCAGTACACCCGCAACATGGCCACCGGGGCCTCCACGGCACAGCTGGCCATCCTGATGATCGACGCCCGCCAAGGCGTTCTGACCCAGACCCGTCGCCATTCGTTCATTGCGTCACTCCAGGGCATCCGACACATCGTTGTCGCCATCAACAAGATGGACCTGGTGGATTACAGCGAAGAGCGCTTCAACGAAATCAAGGACGACTACCTGGCATTTGCCGCCAAGCTGGGCCTGAAAGACATTCGCTTTGTGCCGATTTCCGCTCTGGAAGGCGACAACGTCGTCAACAAGAGCGAGAACACGCCCTGGTTCACCGGCCAGCCGCTGATGGAAATTCTAGAGACCGTTGAAGTTTCACGGGACAAAAATCTCGAGCACTTCCGGTTCCCGGTTCAGTACGTGACCCGCCCTAACCTGAACTTCCGTGGTTTCTGCGGCACCATCGCCTCTGGCGTAATTCGCCCGGGCGACAAGGTCATGGCCTTGCCATCCCGCAAGACCAGCACCGTAAAAGACATTGTCACCTTCGACGGCAACCTCGACGAAGCCTACATTGACCAGGCGGTCACCTTGACCCTGGACGACGAAATCGACATCAGCCGTGGCGACATGCTGGTCAAGCCGGAAGACGAGCCGGAAGTGGGCAATCGCTTCAACGCCAACATCGTCTGGATGACGGACACCCCGTTGGAAACCGGTCGGCTTTACGATATCAAGCTGGGCCCCACCTTTACTTCGGGCACCGTCAAGACGATCCATCACCAGACCGACGTCAACACGCTTGAGCAGCAGGCCAATCCGGCCAAGCTCCAGCTGAACGAAATCGGCCTGTGCGAACTGACCCTCAACCAGCCCATCGCGTTCGATGCCTACCAGCGCAACCACGCCACGGGCAGCTTCATCGTGATCGACCGACTCACCAACGTCACCATTGGTGCCGGCATGGTCGCCGGCCTCGCCGACGGTGTTGAATCCCTGGATCCGGTCAGCCTTGAGGAGCGCGAACGTCGCCTTGCCCAGAAGCCGGCGATCATAGGATGCAGCGGTAAACAGGCGCCCGCTTTGGCACTGGCGGTAGAGCGTGCGCTCTTCGATCAGGGCAAAACCGCTGTGGTGGTTACTGAAGACAACGCAGGTGACGCCGACGATCGGCGCCGGACGGCGCAGTTGCTGTCAGCCCACGGCCTGATCGCCGTTGCGGTCAACCTCGGTTCCGATGTAGCCTCTGCCTCCGTTTCTGCTGACAGCGACAAGGAAATTCCTGCCGCTGTTGGCCAACTGGTTCAACAGTTGATCCGGAGCAAGCGAATCTGACCCTTGGGTAGCACACAAGCCCCGCAGGCCAGAGTCGCCTCCGGGGCTTTTTTATTGCACGCGCAGCATGAGAATACCAGCATGGCTATCAGACACCTTCGCACCGCTTTTGCCAGTCAGTACCAGCCCGGGCAGCCCGCCCGCTTGCAGTCAGGAGAGGCATTTTCAGAGCCCGGCGGCGACTACGAATCTCTCCATAAACAGATGAAACGGCTGTTCAACAGCAAGCCGGGCAAGAAGTATGGCCGCTTTTCGGACGAGATTGGCGAATGCCCGTTCAGCAACTGGCTGAAAGATTACCTTGAGGACAAACAGAGCTTCGGTTCCATGACCGACCGACTGTTTGGGCAATGGCAGGAATTGCTGACCGGTTGCCAGGAGGAATTCCAGGGCCACCTGATGATCGTGCACGAAGCACTCGCAGATTCAGAGGTGGTGTACCTGCTGATTCTGGAGAGCGACAGCGCCCTGCGTTTCGACGGCAACCAGACTCTGGACGCCACCGACGTACTGAGCCTGTCACGTCTGAATCTCGCCGTGCGGATCGAGCTGGACGACTGGCGCAGCGACAACAGCGCGGAAAACTATCTGACCCTGGTGCACGGCCGCGGTACCGGTGAACCCGGCGAACTGTTTATCCGCCTGGCAGGCTTTACTAACCAGGTGGATGTAGAGAAAGAGACCGTAACCTTCCTGGACGCTGTCGAGGCGTTCGCGAAATCGTCCGAGCCTGAAAAGGCCGGCGAAGTCCGCAGCAAGGCTTACGAGTTCTGCAAGGAACAGCACGCACTGGGCGAGCCGGTGGAAATCGAAGCACTCTCCGGCTATCTCGACGAGAGCGAACCTCAGCGGTTCAAGGAATTCGCCTCCAAGACCACCGAACTCCCGGAAAGCGGCGTTCTTCACCCGGACCACCGCAAAGTGAAAAAGCTGGTTCGCATCGCCGGCTCCGGCGGCGGCATGAGCGTCTCCTTCTCCTCAGATCTGGTCAACCAGGCCGTGTACTACGACCGCGACCAAGACGCCCTGACCATTACCCGACTGCCGAAGGCACTGCGTGAACAGTTGCAGCGGTATTTGGAGGCTCGGGAGGAGTAGGCTACCCCCTCCCGATCACCATCCTTCCAGGGGAATACCGTGGGCTTCGAGGTATTCTCCATTGTCCTCCCTATAACTTCGCAATAACGCCTCATAGTCTGAGGGATCGCCACCAATCTTGTTGGCTTTCAATCGCGCCAATTCCACCTCATTACCAATCTGCCCCTTCATCCAAACTACAATCTGTCCACCGGGCGCCAAGCCAAAAGTAAGAATATTTCTTGGTTCATACACCGTTCCGACCGCTGTCCTTATCGGTGCGAGTTCTCGCATTTGTTTTTGCCACTCGGGCTTCACCGTTATAAGCCTTTGATAAAAAATCTTTTCTGCCAGAGAAAACCACTGAATCCCTATAAAGTTCGGAAACGGCTCCAGCCTTCCCATAATGCCTCTTGGGCCATTTGGACCGCGCCAACAACAGCTCATCGTTCCGGCCGGATGGTACCAATGGCGAACACCTGACAGCTCGAACTCAAGATGCTCGACCCAAACATCATAGTGTCGGGGAGTCGCGAGCTGAAAATACCAATCTGTTTTATCTTCAGAGCCTTGAGCTGCACCTCCGATCACGAATAAAAATAAAACCAATGCCAGCGAGCGTGGTCGAATCATAAATCACTCCTTGAAATCATTCGGATAGATCACTCGTCGGTTTGACGAAGCCGGCTTAGAGGCATACATCTCTCTGAAAGGCGGCTCCAGCTCAGCGACTTCATTCCAGGCGATAAATTTAAAAAGGTTAAAATGATGGGAGTGATGAATATAACGCTGTTTCAGAAAACTCAATTGATCACTTTCCAAGGAAGGATGATCCTGGCCAGAAAGAATGTGCCTGGATAAGCTCTCATATATTTCCGAAAGCGCAGACGGTATCCCAAAGTCCGCTTTATCTGGGATGCTCGTGAAAGGAACCCCCTCCTTTTTCGCCAACTGATAAAGCACATTCAGGGATATGGTTGATAGCCCGCCGAGCACCATCCGTTCCATAGTGAGTTTTAAATCTACCCGCCCATCGGGCAGAGGGTGCGGATCATAAGAATTGTTGATTACGATTTTGGGTGCTTGACCATCGCTCAAAGGTAGACTGTATTCTCCGATCCACCCCTCAGCCTTCTCAAACTCCTCAATGGCCCGAAGATTGTCCCATTCCATCGTTTTTTGAGGCCAACGACAATCACTCCCCGTAATGGTCAAAGCTGGATACAGAAGCAAATCTTCCTTTTGTGTATCTGGGTATCCTCCTCCCACGTCAGAGTGAGCGCCCGGCAACATAATCTCCCTAAAATTAGCGGGTAGCGATTTGCCTGAATCACTCAAACTATTCAAAGCGAAATTTGCTCTGGTCTCATCGCTTGCGGCAATCTGAACAGCCGCCCTAACCCTTTTGGGGTCCAAGGCAATATTGAGCGGTTTGTTTCTGTTGTTTCCAGCGGAAAAATCTAACATTGAAGGATTAACAATCCCCGCAACCGTATCGAACAATCCAACAAACCGAATTGAGACATCATCTGGCCATGGAATTTTATGCTGTCGGAAAGCCTCTCCTAGCAAACCTTCAGTCCCGCGAAGAATTTCATTAGCGGCATAACGCGATGCCGCCGCACCGCGACTAAAACCAAACAAATCGACAATTACCCTTTCGACATTTGGAAAATCCGTTTCGCCTCTTATCCTGATAGCGACCTGATCAAAGGCTCTTCTGGCCTGCGCCTCAACACCTGTTTCGCCTAATCCTGTCGCCATACCCCAAACCGAATCCTCGCCTCCTGACCGAGTTCCGGCGCCTGGCTCATACACTTTGACAAATATGCCTTTAGCGGCCTCGGTTGATTTCTCGCCCTCCTCGTAGAGTGAATACAGCTTCACCACATTCGTCGGAGCGTTTGCATAACTCTCACCCAACAAGAGCGCCAGGCGATTCTGACACTGTTCTAACTGCGCTCGATCTTGGCGCATTGGAATCAAACACTCACGCTCAACTCGCCGCTTAAAAACTCGGATGTTCTCCACATTATTGAGCGTTCCATCCAAAAAAACTCCAACCGTAACGTGCAGAGGCAATCTCACACTGTCGGTCTGCTCCAGAGTTCGCTCCGATGCACCGGCCAACGGCGCAATCCCTGCAGCAGCACCCAATGGCAGGGACAGCTTATGGTCTTTGGGACCTTCGCTTTTCGAAGAATCTGACGACTTCTCACCAATCAGTGATTGATGATTCGCAGAGCCGCCCGCTTTGACGAGACCCAGTGCCGCGGGTGTCAGTTCCTCTCGATTCAGTGCATTTACTTCGCTAGACATTGAAAGAAAAGGAAATGCAGATGATACGATCCACTTTCCTGACGTCGCAGAAGATGATGAATCCGGCTTCCAGACTACGTGGGGATCAATAGGTTGGCCGGATGTAAGAGGGTTGTGAACCAGAACTAGGTCACCGGACTCGAGCAATGCAAGCAATCGAGCGCGAAGGAACTCCGGACGGGCGCCCGCCGAAAAGCCGGGGATATCGTATGGGTCGAATCGCGGGAGGGGCTCACACTGCCCCAGTAATGCCTGTTTAACCAGCCGGGCGGCGAGAAATGGCGATTCAGCAAGCGGCAGATCGCGCGCTTTCAGGCAAGTTCGGGGCTTTATGTGCATGACAATCCTTGTCAATCGGGGATCGCAGCGGACTATCCGTGTCCGCGCGTCAGGTCTGATGCAGCTCTGACTCCTAGCATCAAAGGTAATAAATTCTGCCGTGGCAAAAAGACGATCAGGTCTCGTTTTACTCCGCATGCTCCAAATGCGGATGCCGAAGCTTGCGAATCTCTTTCATCCAGCCAACCCCATCAATCAACTCCCCCGTGTCCGGATCGATCGGCGGGTATGGCAGTTTGCGGTCGTCGCAGTAGCGTTTGACCGTCGGTTGGCACCAACAGAACAGCAGGCGCTCGTATTCATCGTCCGGCAATCGGCGGTAATCGAAAAGTCCCGCCGCTTTACGCTGGCGCTGGGCTTCGGCAAGGATGATGGCGCAGGCGGCAGAAACGTTGAGGGATTCCACCATCCCCATCATCGGAATCACGATGTGTTCATCGGCTTGGTCTGCCGCATCCGAGCTGACCCCGTCCACTTCGTTTCCGAGGATCAAGGTGCAGGGCACGGTAAAGTCCACTTCGCGATAATCCACGGCCCGGTCAGACAACTGGGCGGCATAGAGCTTGTGGCCCTGCCCCTTCAGATCGGTAATAGCCGCATCCATGGTGCGATGGGTGTGCGTTGTGACCCAGTTATAGCTGCCACCGGCAGTTTTGCGGAAGGCTCGAAAGCCTTCCCGTGGCCAAACCACATGCATATTGGCCAGGCCAAAGGCATCGCAGGAGCGAAGAATGGCCGACAGGTTGCGGGGTTTGTGCACCTGATCGGTCAGCACACGCAGGTCGGGCTGACGGGTATCCAGGGTTTGTTTGATACGGGCGAGACGTTCGGGAGTCATTTAAAATCAGGTTCGACAACTTCGGAAGACAAAAATAATACCACACGAATCTAGCAACAAGCCGAGACAATGGTGGTTGAAGAATGAGCACCCCGTTATAATGCTCAGTTCCTTTTTGTTCGCGCCTGATTTTCTATCGACCGCAAGCCCCGGCGCACCATCCACCAGAATACGTTGAGACCCATGGCCAAGAAGCTGTACATCAAAACCCACGGCTGCCAGATGAACGAATACGATTCATCCCGAATGGCGGACCTTCTGCGTACCGGCGAAACCGTCGAAATGACCGACACGCCCGAAAACGCCGATATCCTGCTGCTGAACACCTGCTCTATCCGTGAGAAGGCCCAGGAGAAAGTGTTCCACCAGCTCGGCCGCTGGAAATCCCTCAAGAACAGCAACCCGGATCTCATTATCGGCGTCGGCGGTTGTGTCGCCAGCCAGGAAGGCCAGGCCATCATTGACCGGGCACCTTATGTAGACATGGTGTTCGGCCCGCAAACCCTGCACCGCCTGCCTGACATGATCACGGAAGTGCGTGCGAAAGGTAACGGCGTAGGCGTCGTCGATGTCAGCTTCCCGGAGATCGAAAAATTCGACAATCTCCCGGAGCCGGGTGCCGATGGCCCATCCGCCTTTGTTTCAATCATGGAAGGCTGCAGCAAATACTGCACCTTCTGCGTGGTGCCTTACACCCGCGGCGAGGAAGTCAGCCGCCCGGCCGACGACGTGATTGCCGAAGTGGCGCACCTCGCCTCCCAGGGTGTTCGTGAGGTAAACCTGCTGGGCCAGAATGTGAACGCTTATCGGGGCGAGACCCACGATGGCGACACCATGGACCTGGCGGAGTTGATCACCCTGATTGCCACTATCGATGGCATCGACCGGATTCGTTACACCACCTCGCATCCGGTGGAGTTCACCGACGCGATGATTGACGTCTACGAACAGGTTCCGGAACTGGTGAGCCACCTCCACCTGCCGGTGCAAAGCGGCTCCGACCGGGTGCTGGCAGCGATGAAGCGCGGCCATACCGCACTGGAGTACAAGTCTAAGCTGCGCCGCCTGCGCAAGATTCGCCCGGACATCAGCTTCTCGTCTGATTTCATCATTGGTTTCCCGGGTGAGACCGACAAGGACTTCGAGGACACCATGAAGCTGATCAACGACATCGGCTTCGATGTATCCTTCAGCTTCATCTACAGCGCCCGTCCGGGCACGCCGGCATCCGATTTGCCGGATGACACCCCGATGGACGTCAAGAAACAGCGCCTGAGCATCCTGCAACAACGGATTAACCAGCAGGCCATGGACATCAGCCGCAAAATGGTCGGCACTACTCAGCGCATTCTGGTCACTGGGCTGTCCAAGAAAGACCCTGGTGAGTTTGCCGGTCGTACTGAAAACAACCGCATCGTGAACTTCCGGCACGATAACCCGGAGGTGGTTGGTCACTTTGTTGATGTTGAGATTGTTGAGGCCTACCCCAACTCCCTTCGCGGCGTCCCCGCGAACGCGGAACTTTACTGAAGCCGGGGTCAGGCACGCCAGCCGAGACACGAATGCTTAAAAAGCCCCGTACGCGGGGCTGCCACTGCACATGGAGCCTAATTGAACACCAACGATTCCAGACAATTCGACCTGCACCCGGTGGATCAGCGCCGGCTGACCTCTCTCTGCGGCCAGTTTGACGAGAACCTCAAGCACATCGAGCGCCGGCTACAGGTAAAAGTCGGCCGGCGCGGCCACCACTTTCGCATTGAGGGCCAAACCGATCATGTCGCCGCGGCGGTAGAGGTTATCCGCCATCTGTATCGGGAAACCGAGGCAACCGACGACATCTCTCCAGATACCGTTCACCTCTTCATTCGTGAGACAGGTTACGAGCGCCTGCCCGAAGACGTGCCCTACGACGGCGCCGTAACGGTCATCAAGACACCCAAGCTTCAAGCCAAGCCGCGCGGTGCGAACCAGCAGAAGTACGTGCACAGCATTCGCAGCCACGACATCAATTTTGGTATTGGCCCGGCTGGTACCGGCAAGACCTGGCTCGCTGTTGCCTGCGCCGTTGAGGCACTGAAAGACGAGCAGGTGAAGCGAATCCTGCTGGTACGTCCTGCCGTGGAAGCCGGTGAAAAACTGGGTTTCCTGCCGGGCGATCTGGCGCAAAAAGTTGATCCCTACCTGCGCCCGCTGTACGACGCGCTGTACGAAATGCTTGGCTTCGATCACGTAACTCGGCTGATCGAAAAGAGCGTGATCGAAATTGCGCCGCTGGCATTCATGCGCGGGCGCACCCTGAACAACTCCTTCATCATTCTTGATGAAAGCCAGAACACCACCCGTGAACAGATGAAGATGTTCCTGACTCGTATCGGTTTCGGCTCAACCGCGGTGATCACCGGTGATACCACCCAGGTGGATCTGCCGCGCGGCCAGAACTCCGGCCTGATTCACGCCGCAGGCGTGCTTGGCAAGGTCTCCGGCATTGGCTTTACCCGCTTCGAAGCCAAAGATGTGGTTCGTCACCCACTGGTTCTGCGCATTGTGGAGGCCTACGATTCGTTCGATGACGGAGGCGGAAGCCAGTCGTGAACGAGCTAACTGTCGATATCCAGAACGTATTCGAGGGCAGCAGCGTGCCCGCCCATGCCCAATTTCAGACCTGGGCGCAAAGCGCCTGGCTGGGCGAGCATCCGTCTGAAGTAACGGTTCGCATCGTTGACACGCTGGAGAGCCAGGCCCTGAACAATGAGTTCCGGGGCAAGGACAAACCGACCAATGTGTTGTCCTTCCCATTTGAAGCGCCAGCCGGTATAACGGTGCCATTGGCGGGAGATCTGGTAATTTGTGCACCCGTTGTCGAATGCGAGGCCGCCGAGCAACACAAGACGCTAACGGCCCACTGGGCGCACATGGTTGTTCACGGTATGCTGCATCTTCAGGGCTACGATCACGTGGATGACGAAGATGCCGAGGTCATGGAAGCTCTTGAGATTCGGTTGCTTGCGCAACTTGGATTTGGCAACCCTTACGAAGCAGAGGAAACGGAACAAGACTCATGAACGACGATCAGTCGAGTCGCAGTCAGGGCGGAAAGTCCTGGCTGGAACGTATATCACAGGCCTTTGCCAGCGGGCCTGAGTCCGTTGAGGACGTGCTGGAAATCCTCCGGGACGCCGAGTCCCAAAGTATCATCGATGTCGACGCGATGAGCATCATCGAAGGTGCCATGCAGGTGATCGATATGCGCGTGGATGAAATCATGATCCCGCGCTCCCAGATGGTCACCGTCAAAGCTTCGCAAGAACCCAAAGAGTTCCTCGGCGAAATCATTTCCTCCGCCCACAGCCGTTTTCCAGTTATAGGCGACAGCCAGGACGACGTTATCGGTGTTCTGCTCGCCAAGGACCTGCTGCCACTAGCACTGAACAATGAGCTGAACTGGTCGAAAATTCGCGAAATTCTGCGCCCACCGACCTTTGTCCCGGAAAGCAAACGCCTGAACCAGCTGTTGAAAGAGTTCAAGGAAAACCGCAACCACATGGCCATTGTGGTGGACGAATACGGCGGAACCGCCGGGCTGATCACCATTGAAGATGTGCTTGAACAGATCGTCGGCGAAATCGAAGACGAACACGATTTTGACGAGGAAACGCACATCAAAGCCCGTGGTGACGGTACCTACGCGGTCAAAGCGGTCACACCTGTCGATGATTTCAACGAGTTTTTTGAAACAGAGCTCGACGAAGAAGAATTCGACACCATCGGTGGTCTTGTACTCAAGGAGTTTGGACATCTGCCCAGACGCGGTGAAACGGTTGCATTCGGTGGCTTGCGCTTTACTATTGCCAACGCCGATAACCGAGTCATTCGTCTGCTGCAGGTAACCCGAAGTGAGAAGTGAAGCTACCGAAATCCGGGGCCTGAGCACCCCACTCTCCGCCAGTCGCTGGCTGGGCATCGCCACGCTTATCGCGGCCGGTGCTCTCCAGACCCTGACCTTCTCACCGTTTGAATTCTGGTGGCTGGGCCCAGTTTCGGTCCTGCTGATTTTACTGGTAACGGTGCCCCTGGCAGCTGACCGGCTGTTCAAGGCCGGCTGGCTCACCGGCCTCGGCTTGTTCGGCAGTGGTGCCAGCTGGGTCTATATCAGCATCAGCCAGTACGGCAACACCTCCATTCCCGTATCCGTCCTGCTCACAGTGATATTCGTCGCCGGCCTGGCCCTGTTCCATGGTTTGGCTTTCTGGTTCTGGGGCAAGCTTGCCAAGGACAGCCAGGTCCGCCGGCTGATCCTGTTCCCGGCTATCTGGATTCTCGGCGACTGGCTTCGTGGTTGGCTGCTCACCGGCTTCCCGTGGCTGTATCTGGGCACCGCGCATACCGATGGCCCCCTGGCCGGTCTGGCGCCTTTGGTCGGCGTCCACGGCCTGACCTTCTGGATTACGGTGACCGGCGCCGCACTCTACGCCGCCTGGTGGCTGGCAATGCACCTCCGGCACGTCGCCGCGGCCATCACTCTTCTATGCGCGCTCATACCCTGGGTAGTTGGCCCGACAGTAAACCAGGTAGCCTGGACCGAGATCGACTCGGCGCCAACCAGCTTTGTGGCCATGCAAGGCAATATCCCCCAGCAGATCAAATGGGATCCGGATTTCCTGAAAGACCAAATCGTGACCTATCTGGGCATGACAGAGCCGCACTGGGACGCCGATCTGATCCTGTGGCCGGAAACCGCCATCCCCATCCCGCAGGACAAGGCCGGCAAGATCATTGAACACATCGATCAGGAACTCGGCGATAACAGCACCCTGATCACCGGCATACCCTGGTATGGTTTCAGCGACCGTATCGAGGACTTTACATTCCACAACAGCATCATGGCCATCGGCAACGGCGAAGGGATTTACCACAAGCAGAAACTGGTGCCTTTCGGCGAGTACGTTCCCCTGCAGGGGCTGTTGCGCGGATTGATCGGGTTCTTTGATCTGCCCATGAGCAGTTTCAGCCGCGGCCCGGACTACCAGGGACCGCTCCAGGCTAATGGTATACGAATCATGCCATTCATTTGCTACGAGGTGGCCTACCCGGACTTTGTTGCCTTCAACAGTCGCAACGCGGATCTGCTGCTGACCATCAGTAACGACGGCTGGTTCGGCGATTCCATTGGTCCGCTCCAGCACCTGCAGATCGCCCGCATGCGGGCACTGGAAACCGGTCGCTACATGCTGCGCGGCACCAACAACGGCGTCACCGCGATCATCAATAACCGGGGCCAGATCACCGAGGCCATTCCCCAGTTTGAAAAGGCCACCCTACGGGGTGAGGTATACACGGCAACAGGCAGCACCCCCTACATGCAGACCGGTTCCTGGCCGGTGCTGACTCTGGCGGTGATCCTGGTGGTGTTCGTGCGCGAGCGGATTATTCCTCCTTCCTCGGCCAGCGGCTCGTAACCCGCTCATAGTAGTGGGAGCCACAGGCGTCGCAGGGTTCCAGATGGCTGGTGGCGGTCAGGCACCTCATGTGACTGCAGTTCAGGCATCGGAACATGCCGGCGGTGGCCACTTCGCCGGAGATGTAATGGCCGGCGTCGTCATTTTCCAGCTTCTGGTTCAGCTCCAGAGTATCCACCCGGGTCCGGTCGGCCACGGAGAGCAACCGGTCGGCCAGCTGGTGTTCCAATAACGAGATGTCCAGCTGCAGCCATTCGGTCAGTCCCTCACCGGTTTCGTCCACGAAGTGCATCAGATGGGCTAGGTCACGCTGGAGGTAGGCGCCCAACAAATCCGCCTCCTCCCGGGTCATTTCCTCCAGCTCATACTCGAACTGGATTGCATTTCTGATCTCTTCCTCCAACGTTTCGAGCGATGTCTCCTGTGCCAGCTTCAACCGGCCCTGCACCCGCTCAAGCATCCGGTCGTAAACCTCAAGTGCCTTACCGGAAAGATGGCTTCGTTCTGGTTCAGTCATATTGGCTCTCCCTTCGATACTGTTCAGTCTGGCACAGGATCCGAAATTTGGCAGACTACCTGTCAGGCCCTCTGTGCGTTAGAATGTCCGGCCGCTCCGAACATCATTTTGATACAGGGTAACTTTGGTAATGGCAGCAATGGACGAGCAATACAATCCACGCAGTGTAGAACAGAATGCCCGCACCTTCTGGGAGGAGAACAAGACCTTCGAAGTGAAGGAAGAACCGGGTAAACCCAAGTACTACTGCCTGTCCATGTTCCCCTACCCCAGCGGCAAGCTGCACATGGGCCACGTTCGCAACTACACCATTGGCGACGTAATTTCCCGCTACCAGCGCATGCAGGGAAAAAATGTCATGCAGCCCATGGGTTGGGACGCCTTCGGTCTGCCGGCCGAAAATGCCGCCATTGCCAACAAGACCGCGCCCGCAAAATGGACGCATTCCAACATCGATTACATGAAGAACCAGCTCAAGCAGCTGGGCTTCGGCTACGACTGGAATCGGGAACTGGCCACCTGCAAGCCGGATTACTACCGCTGGGAACAGTGGTTCTTTGCGCGCCTGTATGAGAAGGGCCTGGTGTACAAGAAGATGTCCACCGTCAACTGGGATCCGATCGACCAGACCGTCCTGGCCAATGAGCAGGTGGTCGACGGTCGCGGCTGGCGTTCCGGCGCCCTGGTCGAACAGAAAAAGATCCCCCAGTGGTTCATTCGCATTACCGATTACGCCGAGGAATTGCTGAACGATCTGGACCAGCTGGAAGACTGGCCGGAACAGGTCAAGACCATGCAGCGCAACTGGATCGGTAAATCCGTGGGTACCGAACTGACCTTCCCGCTGAAAGACGTCGACGACGGCCTGACGGTCTACACCACTCGCCCGGATACCCTGATGGGCGTGAGCTACATGGCCGTGGCCGCCGAGCACCCGCTGGCCAAGGCCGCCGCAGAACGCCACCGCGATGTCGCCGAGTTCGTAGATGAGTGCCGGAATAGCAAGGTCGCGGAAGCTGAATTGGCGACCATGGAAAAGAAAGGCATTGATACTGGCTTCAAGGCCATCCATCCGCTGACCCAGGAAGAGATTCCGGTCTGGATCGCTAACTTCGTACTGACCGATTACGGCACCGGTGCCCTGATGGCGGTTCCGGGTCACGATGAGCGCGATCACGAGTTTGCCCTGAAGTACCGCCTGCCAATCAAACAGGTGATCGCAGCCAGTGATGGTCGCGAACTCGATGTCCAAGAAGAGGCCTTCACCGAAAAAGGCACCCTGGTCTCGTCCGGCAAGTACAGCGGCCTGACCAGTGACGAAGCCTTCGACGAAATTGCTGATCACCTGGAAGCACAGGGCATCGGCAAACGCACGGTCAACTATCGCCTGCGGGATTGGGGCGTGTCACGTCAACGCTACTGGGGTGCCCCGATCCCCATGATGACCCTGGAAGACGGCACCGAGCGTCCGGTCCCCGACGATCAGCTGCCGGTGCGCCTGCCGGAAGACGTCGAGATGGATGGCGTTCAGTCACCGATCAAGGCCGACCCTGAGTGGGCCAAGACCAGCTTTGAAGGCCAGCCGGCCACCCTGGAGACGGACACCTTCGATACCTTCATGGAGTCGTCGTGGTATTACGCGCGGTTCTGCAGCCCCAACTACGACAAGGGCATGCTGGATCCGGCCGCAGCCAACTACTGGCTGCCGGTGGACCAGTACATTGGCGGCATCGAGCACGCCATCCTGCACCTGCTGTACGCCCGCTTCTTCCACAAGATGCTGCGCGACGTTGGCCTGGTGAACAGCTCAGAGCCATTCAACCGCCTGCTGTGCCAGGGCATGGTGCTGGCGGAGACCTACTTCCGCACTGACGATACCGGCAAGACCACCTGGATCGCGCCTGCCGATGTAACCGTGGAGCGTGACAGCAAGGGCCAGGTCATCCGGGCCATCCATAAGCAAGATGGCGCACCGGTAGAAATCGGTGGTGTCACCAAGATGTCCAAGTCCAAGAACAACGGCATTGACCCCCAGGCCATCATCGATGAGCACGGCGCCGATACCGTTCGCCTGTTCATGATGTTCGCCGCGCCGCCAGAGCAGTCTCTGGAGTGGTCTGACAGCGGCGTTGAAGGGGCCCACCGCTTCCTCAAGCGCCTGTGGCGGATGGTGAACGAACACACCGCTGAAGGGCCTTCACCGACACTGAACGCGGCGGAGTTGAACGACGCCCAGAAAGACCTGCGCCGTAAGACCCACGAAACCATTGCCAAGGTCAGTGACGACGTCAGTCGCCGACTCACTTTCAACACCGCCATTGCCGCCGTCATGGAGCTTCTCAATGAGGCCGGCAAGCTGTCGGACAGCGAGCCCCAGAGCCGTGCCGTTCGTCAGGAAGCCCTGAACACCGCAGTACTGGTTCTGTCACCGATTGTTCCCCACATCTGCCACTCCCTGTGGCAGTCACTGGGGCACGAAGAGCCGGTGGTCGATGCCAGGTGGCCGGTGGCCGACAAAGACGCGATGGTTCGCAGCCAGATCCAGGTTGTGCTGCAGGTCAATGGCAAGGTCCGGGCAAAACAGGATGTCCCTGCCGACATCGGCAAGGCTGATCTGGAAAAACTGGCGCTGGAGAACGAGAACGTCATGCGGTTTACCGAGGGTGCTACGATACGCAAGGTAATCGTGGTACCAGGCAAGCTGGTGAACGTGGTGGCCAACTGATATGCCACTTCGCTCGCCACCCTATCCGGCCTTACCCGCGGTCATGACGGCTATTGTCATGACCACGATAGCCGGTTGCGGCTTCCAGTTGCGCGGCGCGCCGCCGGTATCGGCGGCGTTGCAGCCTCTGGCAGTTGAGTGCGCGCGCGATGTGCCGGAATTGCTGTGCGAGTCCGTACGCGACCAACTGGAATTGGGCGATGTAGAACTTGCCGAAGCCAGCAACGCCGCCTACGTCATGAAGCTCAGTGACTTCCAGCAGGACCGCCGGGCCTCGGCCATTACAGTCCAGGCCGCAGCCGCGGAATACACCCTGCGCAACTCGGTCAGCCTGGAGCTGATCAGCACCGATCAGGTGCCGATCATTGGCGACACCCGCCTGAGCTCCAGCGAAAGTTACCGCTATGACGAAACCAATGTGTTGGCCAAACAGCGCGAGGAAGAAGAGCTGCAGACCCAGCTCAGCAACCGTCTGGCCCAACAGATTATCTTCCGGCTGGCACCGCTGACCCAGGCCCGTATTGACACCATCCGGGACCAACCTCAATCAGATTCCGGTGACCAGCCGGATAACGACGCGCCAGCGCCATGAAAACGCAGCCGGGCCAGCTTCCTCAACTGCTGAAAAAAGGCCTGTCGCCGGTCTATTTGATCTCCGGCGATGAGCCCTTGCTGGTACAGGAATGCTGTGACCAGGTCCGCAAGGCCGCGTTGGATGCCGGCTTTGTCGACCGGCTGACCTTCCACGCCGACAATCAACTGGACTGGAACGCCGTGGCCGACGAGTTCAGCGCCATGTCCCTGTTTGCCGAACGTCGGCGCATCGAGATCCATCTGCCCACCGGCAAGCTGGGGGATGGACGGGCGCTGCTGGAGCGGGTGCTACAGGAGCCTCCGGAAGACATCATCCTGTTGTTGATCAGTGCCCGCCTGGATGCCGCGGAAACGCGCCGAAAGTGGTACAAAGAGCTGCAGAATAAGGGTGTTCATGTGCCGGTCTGGCCGGTCGACGCCGACAAATTTGTTGGCTGGCTGCAGCAACGCGCCTCAAACCGGGGCTTGAGTCTGACCCGAGGCGCCCTGGCAATCCTTGCGGAACGACTTGAAGGAAATTTGCTCGCTGCCAGTCAGGAGCTCGATCGCTTGTCGCTGCTGAGTGGCACAGACACCATTGACGAGGAAGTTGTGGAGCAAGCGGTGCAGGACAGCTCCCGGTTCAATGGTTTTGAGCTGGTAACCGAACTGCTTGCCGGCCGGGCACCCCATGCCGGAAAAATGATAGGTATGCTGCAGCAGGAGGGAGAAAATCCTCTCGGTCTACTTGCGGTACTCACCCGCGACCTGAACCTGATTCTTGAACTCAGGGGCGCTGCCAGTCAGGGCGAAAATCCCAGTGCCTTTCTGAAAAAAAGGGGCGTCTTTCAGCCTCAACGCGCCCGAGTAATCGAACAGGCTTCCCGGCGCCTTTCCCGCCCCCAGCTGCACCAAGCCATTGAGGTCTGTAGCCAGATTGATCGCGCCGCCAAAGGTTTCGATAGCCTGACTCCGTGGCACTATCTGCGGGACCTCTCGCTGCTGCTGTCAGCCCGATCCTGATCTGGATCAAGCCCTCTCCACTCTCATACCCGCTCGCCGTCACTTCTCTTGACAGAAAATCGCTGGTCGGCGCATCTTAAACAAAGACTGTGTTTAGAGGAGAGGTTTGAAATGAGTCTGCAAGAAGAGCTAAGAAAACTTTCCGAAAAAATAAAGCAATATCGCGACGAGGCCCGTGTTCAGATGCACCTTGCCAAAGAGGACGTCAAAGACGAATGGGACGATCTTGAGCAGGATTGGGAGCGGTTTCGCAACCGTTTGGATCAAGTGATGCACGATGCCGAAGAAACGTCCCAAGAGGCTCGCCAGACAGCTCAGAAACTCGGCGAGGACCTGAAGGACGGCTATCGGAACATTCGCAACAAACTGAAGTAGAGTGTTAACTCGTTAACATAATGCCACAAATAACAACTAAAGAGCCTCATGCGGTA
>Ga0207899_1000060_pt1 | contig 58603 bp, 59 predicted proteins | sample MalvirmetaMSP134_FD_184235 | JGI IMG/M metagenome (GOLD analysis project Ga0207899, IMG submission 184235) | Marine viral communities from the Deep Pacific Ocean - MSP-134 (SPAdes) | ecosystem: Environmental > Aquatic > Marine > Oceanic | place: Pacific Ocean | collected 2011-06-28
GGACCGGTATCGCTCAACCCTAGCAAATTGCAGGAAGTTGAGCGCAATAAACTGGCCGCTTAAAAACGGTCATTTGGACAACTAGGTTGAAAATCGCCGATTACAGTACCGTGTTATCAATTCCAATAAGCCCTGATAAAAATTGAGCCCATTCCGAGCTGCACTCGTGGAGCAAGCCTGCCTCGGCTTACTTCGGAATGCTGATGATCTGCTCGTCTGAAAATGGTTTTTCATGTTCAGCGTCCTCTGCTGTAATGAACACCACTAAGCTGAAAACGGTTAAGCTAAAGGGAAACAGGTGAGAGGAACTTGGTAGCATCGAATCAGTCCCAATTCGTAGACCTTGTCTGTAGTCGGTGAGTGAGTTTTATGTTGTCAAAGTGGTGGCCCTTTTTATTTATGGGCACTTTCGCTACATCAGCTTTTTGTGGCGATAGCATCAAGGTGGGCATTGGCTCCGACATGATTGATGTCATCGGATACTCCAGCGGGAGCCTTTCCGGCCCGCTGGCCCCGATATATGAATGCGTGTTTGACGATGCTGATCTAGAGGTAAACTACACTGAGATGCCATTGAAGCGGGGTTTTAAGTACTTGGACGAGGGTAAAATAGAAGCGCTATTACCTCTAGCAAAAAGCCCTATTAGGGACAGACGGGGTTTGTTTGCCGGGGAGCTGTTCGTCGCTGATTATGTTTTTGTCGCCCTGGATTCAATCGCAGTTCTTGAAGAGACGGTAGACCTGCGATACGTCGCTCCGCGAGGCTTTATTGGCTCCGAATTGATTCAAGATCACGATGCACAAATTTATGAAGTGACTGAATGGTCCCAGGCGGTTTCAATGTTGCGATACGATCGTGCTGATGTCGCTGTCCTTCCAGAACTACTGGTGGGCAAACTGTTTGATCATGACACCGTTGATCTCTATCAACGGTTTGCAGGGACTCTGCCTATATCGCTTTATCTGGCGGACAAAACACAAAAGACATCCGTAGCTTCGGCAGTGATAGCGGCAGTCAAAAATTGCAGTGTTGATAATTTCATTCAGCCTAATTTACTGCGCTAAGCTACCCCGAAATTCGCTTTTTACAGGTTGAAAACCCGACGCGCATTTTCATGCAAAAAAACCTTTTCTTTGCTCTGTGGATAGTTCCAGTTTGTCAAGTTGTTGCAGGCATTGAGAAAGCGAGAGCATGGGCCAGTTGGTGCCGAACATGACGCGAGTTGAGCCCACTGTTTTCATGTACTCAATGAAACTGAGCGGCAGTCGGTGCACCGCATAGGCCGAGGTGTCAAATCCCAGAGCCTGCGTCACCAGGAGCCGGTCATTTTTGTTTACGTAAGTAATCAAAAAGTGGCCAAAACGGCCAAGTTATAGTTTCAATAACATTTCTGATTGGGAGCAATCGCAAAGTCATCCACAATTTCTGTGGATAACTCTTTTGAAAATTGCTCGGAATGGTCGTCGAGTGCAGACGCTAATTGGATCTGTCACAAGTGATCATTTTTTGATCAGAACGGATCGTCGTGGACAAGACAATTGCTTTCCGCTACGAACCGAAGCCGACCGCAAAGGCCGGATGCAGACCGGGTTATTGGTAGATCAATTTTCAGACTGAATTAGTCTTAAGCTATTTCAGTCCCTTCGATGTTAATTCGTGTAAACTTTCGTAAGTTTTCAACGAACGTTCATGCCTCGATGAATAAAAGAGAGCTCACTATGAATCCTGCCATGCTCGCCCCCAGCCTACTGAACGATCCAAACTACACGCTCAGTGAAATCAACTATGACGACTCCCGTGTTGAGTCCGAAAGGGACCACCGCCGTTCCTTCGAAATGGTGGCTGACGACGGTGAAGTCATCGGCTACATCAGAACCTGGCATGACGAAGACGACTACGCGGGGTTTGTCCATTTCGATGCCGAGGGAAACGTCATCGACTGGAAAACCTTCAACCAAGCACCGGGTTCGATCCAGGTTAACTGGAGTTGATACCTAGTAGTTCGGTGCCACTAGCAAGTCGTCTTTCCGTGACATCGAAGGCTGTCGTCCCTTTTTGGGGGCTTTCATCAGTGCAAAGGCAAGAAGGTCAGGGTTCATGACGAGCTCGATTTCAGGCACTAAGCTGGCATTGTCGTGAGGACGCCAAATTCTCATTGATTAAGCTCAGCAAGGCTGTGCTGGCCGGCTAGATGTTGTTAATTTCCCGGAACTGATCAATCTCTGAGCGAACACTCATAGCCAGCTCTTGTTCCTCCAACCGATCCAGTAGCGCCCGCAGAACAAGAATCTCACCCTCATCTACACGCCCATTTGAACTGGCTAGTGCATCCAAAGTGATCAGCTCTCTAGCATCAAAAACATGGTCATTGGCAACGCCGATCAAAACCGAGTATCCAATAAGTTCCTTAACTTGTGGTTGTGCGGACATGACTCCATCCTCAGTGTTCTCTGATCATCCTTACCCCAAATTCATAACAGTTTTATGAACGTTCCAGGAGACTCAGAGAGAAGGTGCTTCGCCTCGCTGTGTGCACTGTCCTGCAAGTGGTGCAGCTTTGCCTGAATGGCGTTCTTTACGAGTTCAAAATCCTTTTCATCGAGCTCCAGAGCTTCACGGTGGTCGATGAGATAATCCCGCAAAACCGCATAGTCGTTCGCATCACCCTGGGTCTCGGTAAGGTTCTGAAGCTGCGACACTTTCGATTTGAGGCCTTTTCCGAACATCGGTCGAAGGATTCTCAAGCAGTAAAAGAGATCTTTGGACCGTTTCCGAAACTCATGAAAGTCCTCGATATCTTCAGATTCACGGGCTTTCTTTTCTGCTTTACAGGCTTTCTGGTATATTTTTTTGAGGTTTGGAATGAGATCAGAGAGGGATTTGGGGAGGCTCCAATTTTTTGGCTCCTTATTGTGTGCGTCGACTTCCAATGCAAGGTCCAGGAAAAAATCACTTCCTTTTTCGGCGAGCGGATCAAGCTGGGTTTGTGACGATAGAAAGCCTGCAACCGTGTCGGCAGGCGACCCTTGCAACGATGGCGTCTCAGCTGTGAGGCCGTTCCAGGTTTTTGTCCGAACAAGCGCATCCCTGTTGCCCGATAATTTGGCTGAGACCTCTTTGTAGAAAGACTGATTGTCGCTGAAGTCCTCTTTATCCATGTGAGGCTTGACGAGGCGAAGCATGGCCCGAATTTCTTTGCATCCTTTCCGAGCCTCATGAACCCCAGTCTCGGGATCCCGCCACGCTCGGAGAAGTGAGAGCGCGATGTCGTCATTGATTGACCGCATTAGCCGTCTCAGGTGCTTCGCAAAATTGCCGTTGGGACTGAGTCTGTACCGCATGACGTGACCTCGCTTCACCGAAAAACGTTAAGGATCGATTGGACTTCCCTCAACGCACATAGCATCCCCCCCAGCCTCAAATTGAGGCCATTTCAAAGGCATTCAAGACGGCCAAGTTATCATTTCAACAACAGTCGCCAATCCCCCATCCTGAGCAAAAACTCCCCAGCCTGGCGACCGGAGACAAACAGGCTCAGTGATGCGATCTGATGAACATCCAGTGGCCCGGCCTCGCTTACGGTCTTGCCGCGCCAGGTCGGGGTAAAATCACTGAACGGCAACCGGATGTGGCCCCATTCCCCGGTGGGCGGTGTGAAGCTGTGCTGGTAAACGATGCTGCGCCGATCGACGCTGTTGCGCAGTCCTACCTTGTAGGTTCTGCCATCGCCGAGCGCGCGGAACTCGATGCCGGCCGAGCCGGACGCATCGATTGCCTGTGGCAGGTCCATCTTCAAGGAGGCAAAGCCGCCACCGTTGTCGAGCCGGACGGTGCCATGAAATTCGCCGACGCCGGTTTCGGGGCAGGCTATGGCGCCGCTTGAGCGCCCGCCCATAATGCCGTCGCCGATGGGCTGCCAGGCACTTGCGCTGGTTTCGGGCGTGAAGGATACGAGTTTCATGGGTTTCCCTGTGTTTTCCGGCCGAGCAATCAGAATGTTCTATGTTGCCGTAACTACTAGCCTCAACGACAGCTTACGACTGAAGAGGGGTGGTCGTGGCATTTTACAACAAAACAAAGCTGGAACTTCAGGCCACGCAGGAGAAACTGCAAGCCGCCGAGAACCGCATTGATGAGCTGGAGGCGGACTTCCGGGCCATTGAACAGCACACGGCGCTGATGGTGCTTACCCGGGATGGCCTGATCGATCGCGTCAGCCGGCCCTTTCTGGACCTGTTCGGTTATGAGCAGGCAGACGAGTTAATCGGCAAACACCATCGGGTTTTCTGTGAAGACGAGTACGCCAGAAGTGAGGAGTACATCATCTTCTGGCGCAAGCTGGTGACCGGGCACGTGAAGGAAGGGCAGTTCTTCAATCTGGACGCGCAGGGGCAGGGTCTGTGGCTGAATGCCAGTTACCTGCCGGTGCTGTCGGATAAGGGTATCGTTAAGCGGGTCGTCGTGCTTTATCGGTGCTGATGAATCTGCTCAAGCCGCTGCTCGGGCTCTTTGGATTCCTTGTCTGCGACGCCGGAAGGGTCCGGGTTCATGGCGACCAGCACGATGGTCATGATGGCAAAAAGCAGGGGAACGATCAGGCCTGCGATCTCAACAGCATCGAAAGACATGTGCTCGGGTTCGGCAGTGTTGAGTTCGCTTACGTGTTCCATTGAATCAGCCTTCAAAGTTGTCTGGGCCCTGCGCACCGATTGACGTTTTGTCAGCGGTGGCGAATGCGGCGAATATTATGGGCTGTTGCAGAAACTGGCAATCAATAAAACACAGAAATAAAGCCTCATAGCGGTATTTCCCTACGGCCGTGGGAGCTGGTGTAACGGTCTGTTTTTGAATAATTTATCGTGTAACCGAAGATGTCTGATTGCGTTCGGAATCGGCTTTGCGGATACGTTTATTCTCGTACAGGCGCTTGTCGGCGGCACGTAGTAATGCATCGGGCGCATTCAGCCCGGGTTCTTCGGAATTTGCCGCGCCCCAGCTGAAACTTGCCTGCAATTGCTCGCCCTGCCAGTAGAAAGGTGTCTTCTGAAAATGCGCCGTCAGGCGCTGGCCAATAAAAATAGCTGAGGCCAGATTCTGGTTCGGAAGCAACACCACAAACTCGTCCCCCGCGAACCGGTAGACGGAATCGTCCTCCCGCAACAGCGTCTGGCACTGTTCCGCCACAAAGCAGAGGTAGGCATCGCCACAGTCATGTCCGTGGGTGTCGTTGACCTGTTTGAAGTCGTCGCAGTCGATAAACAGAAGCGACAGGGTCTGACCATAACGGCGCGAGCGGCTGAGGCCCTGGCCGATGGCATCGTCCAGCTCGCGGCGGTTGCGCAGGCCGGTGAGCGGGTCGCGTGTGGCCAGTTCCCGCAATTGCTCCCGGGCCCAGACGCTGGTCAGTCCGATGGACACCTTTACCGCCAGCTGTTCCAGAAAAAACGCCTCCATGCCCGGCTGGTAACGGGATGCATCCTCGGTTCCCAGAAACAGGCCGCCCACCACGCGGTCGTCCATGATCAGCGGCAGCAGCGCCATGGAGCCGACCGTCTCGCGGATGTCAGAGGGTATGAGCTGGCGATAGCGCTGGGGCCGGTCGATCAGCTCCGGCCGGCGGGTGTTGCCCACCAGGCGAATGAAATCCACGGTCGAGACTTTCAGGGGGGTGACCAGTGCCCCCTGCTCGGTGAGTGCCACGCGAAGTCGGTTGTTGTTATCGATATCCGTCAGTACCAGCCAGACCTCATCAAGGGCAAAGCGGGTTCTAATCAGCCCGGTCAGCCGGTCAATGAACGTGGCGCTGTCGCTCAGGTTCATCACTTCCACTTCAATATCGAAAAGCGCTCGCGCAATCCGCTCGCTGCGGCGGGCATGTTCGATCAGTTCCTGGAGATCGATTGAATCATCAGGCTGTAAGGGCATGGGCAGTCCGTAATCAATTCCGTTATGTCGTATTAGTTTAACCATTCTGTAATGGACGGCCATTAGTTTAGACGCACGTTATCCAATTCGAATCGCGAGAGAAGTCACCGTGCGTCAAATATTACTTACCCTACTGCTAGCTGTTCTGGCGGGCCAGGCCCTTGCACAGGAAGGGCTTCAGTCCCTGGAAAACATCTCCGAGGAGCTGGTCAACATTCGTGAGGACATTGGCCAGCTTCATGACGAGATCAACTTTGAAAAAAGCCGTTACAACGATCAGGTGCGGGCGTATTCCAGCCAGCAAAGCGATCTTGAGGTTAAAAATAGCCGTGCCGCGCTGAATATCAAGGAGCTGGAGCGCGAGCTGGAGAAGCTGCGCGAGGAAAACCAGCAGAAACGCGCGGCCTATGATCAGGTGACACCGGTTCTGGAAGGTGCCATTGCCGGGCTTCGCGAAACCGTCTCCCAATCACTGCCGTTCAAGCGTCAGGATCGTCTGGATGCGTTGGACGAGATTGAACACAAACTGCAGACCAGTCTGATTACCCCCAACAAGGCCGCCAACCAGCTCTGGGCGTTCGTTGAAGACGAACTGATTCTGGGCCGCAGCAGTGGTCTTTATAACGAGTCGATCGAGTTGGGCGGGGAAGAGCGTCTGGTCAAGGTTTTGCGCATAGGCAAGCTGGCGATGTTCTACAAGACCCAGGACAACCAGTACGGCCTGCTGCACAAGGTGGATGATGAATGGCAGCAGCAATCCCTGGACGGGCAGGAAGAAGCCAGCCAGCTGGACACGCTCTTTGACTCTTTCAACAAGAACATTCGCAACGGCCTTTTCAAAGTCCCTAACTATCTTCCTCAGGGTTAATATGCGCTCTCTACTTACCTTAATCATTTGTTGTGTGCTTGCGATTCCTGCTCAGGCCGATGAGCTGGAGACCGCCTATCAGAAAGAATATGCCTACCTGGTTGCCGAGAAACAGGCGCTCGAAAAGCGCCTGGAGCGGCTGAAGGCCAATAACGAGCAGTCGCTGGAGCAGGTGGCTGCGGATGTCGATCAACTGCAGCGGCAGTACCTGGCCAGGCAGAACCAGGTTGACCGGCTGAACCAGATGATCATGGAAGGCTCCCGCAACGCCGATTTCAACGAGAACGATGCATTGCTGCTGGAAACAACCCTGCTGCAGGCCCGCGAGTCCCTCAGTAAATCCGACATCACCATTGATGAAAGCCAGGAGCAGGACCAGCAGCTGGCGGCAGCCTTTACCAAGGCCAACCAGCTAATTGCCCGGGATGGCGAGGTTTTCAGCACTCAAGGGTCGTTTTTCTCCCGTCAGGGCGAGCTGACCGAGGGCGAGATTATCCACGCGGGGCGCATTGCCCGGTATGGCGTGGCCGAACAGAGTGCTGGCGTGCTGGCGCCTGCCGGTGATGGCCAGTTCAAGGTGTGGGATGCGGCGACGGCCCAGACGGCCGAGCTGCTGGCAGATAACAAGCGTCCGGAGGTGCTGAGCGTTCTGCTGTATGACGACCCAACCCAGGCGATGGAACGGCAGGACGAGACGGGCTTTCGCGAGGAACTGGAAGCCGGTGGCCTGATCGCCAAGATTATTCTGGGCCTGGGCGTGCTGGGCGCGGTGCTGGTGCTGCTGCGGGTGGTTTATCTGCTGCTGTTTAGCTCCGACACGCAGAAGATTACTTCCCGGGTTAACCAGGAAATGCAAAGCGGCAACGTCGATAGCGCGCTGCAGCTCTGCAAGAACAAAAGCAGCAGTGCCAGCCGGGTTGTGGCGGCCACGCTTCGCAACCTGGATCGGGATCGGGATCATATTGAAGACGTGGTCAGCGAATCGATCCTGTATGAAAGCTCCCGGATTGATCGTTTCGGAACCTTCATTATCGTGATCGCGGCTGTTTCTCCTCTGCTTGGTCTGTTGGGCACCGTCACCGGCATGATCAGCACGTTCGACATCATCACCGAGTTCGGTACGGGCGATCCGAAGCTGCTTTCAAGTGGCATTTCCGAAGCCCTGCTGACCACCAAGTTTGGTCTGGTGGTCGCGATCCCGCTTCTGCTTCTGGGCAACATGCTGTCCAGCTGGGGCAATCGCACCAAGAACGACCTGGAGCGCGCGGCACTCCACATGATCAATACCCACAAACCTTCTTATCAGTCGTGAAGGCGGGGTGGGGTTGATGATGAACTTCTGGGCAGGACCGGATCTGTTACTGGAATATTTCGAGCTCGGCGGGTTTGTGATGTGGCCGCTGGTGCTGGCGGCTGTCGCACTCTGGTACGCGCTGATCTACCGGCTGCTGACGATCAAGAGCAGCAGGATGAATCCGCGGGAGCTGATCCGCAAGGCGAAGAAAGACGACCTGCACACCCGGTCTTCTCCGGCGCAGGCCGCGCGTTTTGCGGTGGCCACCGCTGATCAGGTAGCGAACCGGCGTCAGCTGAAATCGATCATTAATGAAGAGTTCTCCAATGTGAAGTCGCAGCTTCGACGCCATAAGCGGCTGGTGCGTTCGCTGGTGGCCGCTGCGCCACTGCTGGGCCTGCTGGGAACCGTGGACGGCATGATCGAGACCTTCGATTCCCTGGCGGATATGGAGCTGTTTTCCCAGTCCGGCGGTATTGCCGGCGGCATCAGCAAGGCCCTGTTTACCACCCAGATGGGGCTGGCCATATCCATTCCGGGCCTGCTGCTGGGGCGGGTGCTGGAGAAACGTGAACTAAACATCTGCTACGAGCTGGATCAGTTGCGTGATCTGGTGTGTGCCGAAGCAAAAGGCCAATAAGCGAGACATCATGCGATACAGAAATCACACCGAAGAAGAGGCCCAGATCGATATCTCTCCGTTGATCGATATGGTCTTTATCCTGCTGATCTTTTTCATGGTCACCACCACCTTCGTCAAGGATATGAAGCTGGACCTGGAGCGGCCGAGCGCATCCAGTGGTGTTGCCGCGTCCACCAAGGCCATTCGCGTGTTCATAGACACCCAGGGCGATGTCTACGTGGACAACCAGCAGGTCCGCATTTACAGCCTTCAGAGCAAGCTCCGGGACATGCTGCGGGTGAGCACGGATAAATCTGTGCTGGTGGTCACCGATGAAAACGTTCCGGCGAAGACCGTTCTCAGAGTGGTGGATCAGACCAGACTTTCCGGGGCCTCCGATGTCGGTGTGGCAACGGAACAGGAAACAGGGCTCTAAACCATGACCAGGCTGTACCCGCGTTTACTGGCCCTGCTGGCAGCGTTTGCCGTCCCGTATCTGATCTTTTCAGTGGTCATCGGCCTGAACCAGAGCGATCTGGACCGGGACTTTCTGCAGAAGCAGGTCTCCAATTTCGATGTTGAAAAAAAAAAGGAGATCCAGAAAAGAGAGCCCGAGCCTGAGCCGGAAAGGCAGCGCCGTCGGGCAACCGAGAGCCTGCCTTCCATGGAACCGGTGGACCTGGGTGGCCCCCTGGACGGCAGTGGCCTGAGTTTCGGGGTTCCGCAGTTTAATGAAACCGAATTCGCAGAGTTTGAAGACAACGATCTGCTGAACGCCAAAAACAGTGGGCCAATGGATCAGAGCAGCGTCGACACGCCACCCCGTGTGGTGAAGCGCTCGCCGATTGTCTATCCCGAGCTTGCCCGTAAGCAGGGTGTCAGCGGGTTCGTCAGGATGAACGTGCTGATTAATGAGAGTGGCCGTGTGGAGGACGTCAAGATCGTGGAGTCAGAGCCGGAGGAGATTTTTGATCTGAAGGCCGACAGCACGGTTCGCCAGTGGCAATTCGAACCGGCGACCTACAACGGCAAGAAGGTCGCAGTCTGGGCCACGCAAAAAATCGTTTTCAAGTTGAACTGATGATATGAGAATTTTCACCGCATTCCTGTTTCTGCTGAGCGCTGCGGCCCATGCCCAGGAGCCGCCCGTGGACTATCTGAATCTCGGTGCGACCCTGCTGCAGGATGGCTATGTTCAGCGCAGTCATACCGTGTTGGAAAAGGTCGACGTCAAGAGTCCGGATTTTGATTTTGCCCGTTATTACACGCTCAGGGGCATTGTCTACCACCGGCTAGGCTACCCGGTGTTGTCCAATATCTTCCTGGAGGAGGCCATCAGTCGTGGCCAGGAAAACCCTTCTCTGTACATCTATATCGCCCGTAACCACTGGCAGAAAAGAAACTATTCAGCGCTGATAACGGCCCTGGACAAGGCCGGGGACAAGGCGCTGGAAAACCAGCAGATGTTCGTTATCAAGGCCGAGGCGCACAAGCAGCTTGGCGATATGAGAGCTGCCTGGGCGGTACTGGACGACGGCATCGAGCGCTTCCCGGAATTTCCGCGGCTGTACAGTCAGAAGTTCTATTACCTGGTGGAACTGGGCTTCTTCCAGCAGGCACAGCAATACGCCGAGCAGTATCTGGCCCGGTCTGAATACACCGCCAAAGATTACTTGGCCATTGGTTATACCCTGCGTCAGAACAAGCAGTACGACCGGGCTGCGGTGCTGCTGGAGCAGGCGGTATTGCGCCACCCCGGGGATGAAAAGCTGCTGGAGTTGCTGGGGCAGGTTTACATCGACCAGCAGGCCTTCGTTCAGGCCGCGCTGGTGTTTGACTGGGCTTCCATCCGCTTTCCGCGTTTTGCGGAGAAAGCCGCTGCGCTCTATCTGAAAGCCGGTGACCCGGTCCGCAGCCTGCAGCTGAATCGCCGCATTATCGACCAGAAAGAAAAGTTCAGGCAGCGCCTGAGTATCGACATCGAGCTGGGGGATTACGAATCCCTGGTGGCCAAAACCGAAGCCCTCAAACGGTACGGCCTGCTGGAAGACGACCGTATTGTCTACGCCCTTGGCTACGCCCACTTCCGCAACCGCGAATATGACCTGGCCATGCAGTACCTGAAGACCGTTGAGGACCAGGCGTTGTTTGCCAAGGCCTCCCAATTGTTCCAACAGATAGAGACGTGTCGTAATGATTCCCTTGAATGCCGTTAAGTTTTTCGTGCTCGCCATTCTTCTGGGATTCGCCAGCGTTGCTGTCAGCCAGGAGCAGAATACGGCCGGGTTGGGCGACAACCTGTATGTCTTTGTGTTCAAGGAAGGCGTGGCCCAGGAAGGCATCACCATCAAGGTGGGGGACGCCACCAGACAGACCAGCCGGTTCGGCCTCGCCAATTTTGACCTGCCGGCCGATCGCTACGAAATCGGGTATTACAAGGACGATGAACTGTTCGCCCTGACCGAAGTGGATCTCTCCGACGAACTGCACAGCCAGGTGTTCCTGAATCTGACCCGGGATGAGGCGGAAGTGGAGCTGGACCTGCCGCTGGCGGACTATCGGCAGACCTTTGAACAGTCTGAAATCAAGGAACAGACCGGGCCGAAAGGCACTCTGCGGCTGACGGTTCGCGACCAGGAAACCGGAGAGGGCATTGCCGGCGCCCGGCTGTTTTTCCGGGGCTACAGCGTTGAAGCCCAGACCGATGAAAACGGGGTCGCGGAAGTTGAGCTGTCGGAAGACGAATACGACATATCCGTGGTGCACCCGAACTACGTGATGCAGGTAGTCAACGAAGTGTCCGTCGAGGCGAACCAGGCTCAGGAAGAGTCGGTGGAGCTGATTCAGTCGGACATCGTGCTGGAAGAGTACGTGGTGACGGCGCCGGTGGTGGAGGGCAGCCTGGCGGCTACCTTCGCCGATCTGAAAGACAGCAACGTGATAGGCGATGCGCTGTCGAGCGAGCAGTTCAGCAAGTCGGGGGATTCAACCGCCGCTGACGCTCTGAAGCGGGTGACGGGTGTCACTGTTGTTGATGACAAGTATGTTTATGTGCGGGGCCTGGGTGAACGATACTCGGTGGTGCTGTTAAACGATCTGTATGTTCCTTCGCCAGAGCCTACCAAGCGGGTTGTGCCGCTGGATATTTTCCCGAGTAGCGTTGTCGAGTCGATGACGATTCAGAAAACCTGGAGTGCAGATCTGCCCGGTACCTTTGCCGGTGGCGACGTGCTTCTGGAGTCGAAAGAAATCCCGGAACAGGACAACTACATCGGGTTCAGTATCGGTGGTACCTACCACGACAGAACCGGTGATTCGTTTAAATCCAACGACGATAACGACAGCGGCCTGCCCGCAGACGTCATCGACAAGAGCTCAAACTTCCAGGAACTGCGGCAGGGCTTTCCCAGTATTGGCGTGCCCGGGTACACCGAGCAGGAACTGGCTGCGCTTAACTCCGCCATTGCCAATTATCGCAGCTATAACCTTGAAGAAACCAAGCTGAAACCGGGGTACAAGCTGTCTTTTGATGTTGGCCAGAGTTTCAAAACATCGGGTGGTCTCAAATATGGCTTTGTGGGCACGGTATACACAGCGGCCGATCAGAACGCCAAGGAAGTGACGGAGTTCGACAGCTTCTACGATATTCCAAACAATGAGCTATCCGCGGGCTCGCGGTCGGACTACACCGAGACTGAGCTCAGTGAGAAAACCGGTGGACTGGTCAGCTTCAGCGTCGGCGACGTGGAAGAGCACCGGCTGAAGTACACGTTCCTGGGTTTTATGGAAGACAGAAATTCCACAACCTTCAGCGAAAGGGACGGTGGGCCGGAAGGTCCGGGCATTGACGATGAACAGCGCACTTACCTGTCGTATGTGGAACAGGAACTGGTTGCCCATCAGCTCAGCGGTATCCACCGTTTCGGTTTGGAAGAGCTGTGGGGCGGTGGCCCTGATCGTGTCAATGTAACCTGGGACCTGGAAATCGCTGACGCGACGCGTTACGAGCCTGGCACGGTCGAATACACCTATGAAAAAACGTCGAATACGACCCCTTTTACTTTGAATAAGGATATCTGGTTCCTTTATTCGGATCTGGAAGACGAGGTTGAAAACGGGCGGATTGATGTCGAAGTGCCCTACGAGATTGGCGGGCTTGATCATTCCACCAGTATCGGTGTGTTCGAGTACCGCAAGTCCCGGACTCTGGATAACCGTCGCTTCAAAGCGGAGCACGGCCTGGGCACGGATGTATTCACTGACATCGATAGCGTATTTACGCAGACCAACGTAGACAATGGCGACCTGGTTCTTACCAGTAATTACCGCTCCGCCGATGCCTATACCGCGACCCAGGATGTGAGCGCGTTCTACCTCAGTCAGCTGGTGTCGATTACTGACGATCTGGAAGTGATCGTCGGTGTTCGTCAGGAAACCTCCACCCAGCAGTTGATCGATACCGAGTCTGGCGAGCCCTACGACCCGCTTGAGACGGATGACCTGCTGCCGTCGCTCACTGTTAACTACGACATTACGGACGACCACAAGATCCGCTTTGGCTATTCCAGCACGCTCAGCCGGCCGGACTTCCGGGAATTCAGTCCGAACCGGTTTAAAGACCCGATTACCGAGGACATCACTTTCGGTAACCCGGATCTGGATTACACCACGATTGAAAACTTCGACCTGAAATACGAGTGGTATCTCAGCTACGACGAGCTCTTCTCGTTCGGCGTGTTCACCAAGGACTTCACCAACCCGGTTGAGACCGTGACCAACATCGATACCAATTCCCAGGACGGTAACAAGATCGTGACCTTCCGGAATGCGGAGGGGGCGACGTCCAGGGGGATTGAAACCGGGCTGCGCAAAAAGCTCTCTTTCCTGGGGAAAGGCTTCTCCAACTACTTCATGTCGATGAATTTCGCCTTGATCGATTCCAATATCGAACTCGATGAGAACAGCGACGACCCCGTGATCCAGGAGTTATCGACCACCGACCGCCCCATGCAGGGGCAGTCGGACTATGTCATCAACTTCAACGCCGGCTACGACAACATCAACACGGGGCGCAGCGCCATTTTTGCGTTCAATCAGTTCGGCGAACGCATCACAAAGCTGGGTTCCTACGGGGCGCCGGATTATTACGAGCAACCCTACGCAAAGCTTGATTTTGTCCTCAAGTGGCAGTTGAACGACACCTACGACGAGCAGGTGAAGAAAATCGGCTACAGCCTCGGGTTCAAGGCAGAGAACCTTCTGGATTCCCCCAGGGAGGTGAATCAGGGCGATGTTGTCGTCGAGCGTTATGAGCCGGGAAGATCATTCAATCTGTCGTTTTCGATGAAGTACTAATTATGAATCTGATGATGAAAAGAGCCCTTGTTCTCGGTTGTCTGATCGGCCTGCATGCCGGCGCGAATGCGGCTAGTCCAGAGCTGGCGTCTGGGCGGGTGATTGGCAAACACATTTTTGGCCTGGCGCGGGATCACCAGCAGTCTCCGCTGATGGTGGCGGAAGACCCGCTGATTCACCAGGGTAGCGCCGGCCACCACGAGTTCGTTTTGGCGCAACAGACATACACCGTATCTCTGTTCGACCATAGCCCAGGCAGCGTGTATCTGTCGGAGAAGCAGTCGCAGGGTGAGGGGTATCTGACTACTGAGGCCCTGGATCTGGAGCCGGTATCCGGGTTGGCCAGGCCGGTCGGGGGCGTGAAGACCCCCTGGGGAAGTCTGCTGTTCAGTGAGAGTGAATCGGTAGACGCTGCTGCGTCAGACACATTCGTGGCCTCGATGGCCCCGTTCTTCAAAGGGGATGACGAGCAGGTGAACCCGTACCACTACGGCTGGCCTGCCGAGGTTGTGTTGCTGGAATCCGAGGGCGGCGACGGCCAGACGCAGAACGCCAAAGTAATCAAGGATTACGGTGTTGGCCGGGTGTCCGCGTCTGACGTTGTGGTGATGCCGGATGGCAAGACCGTCTTCCTGCTGGACGGTGATCATTCGGGCAATCTTTATGTGTTTATTGCCGAGCAGGCCAACAGTCTGACCCAGGGCAAGCTCTACGGTGTGCTGTTTGACGGTCGTTCCGTGTCGTATCACGAGCTTGGTGAAGGCGCTGCTCTGAAGACCAAATTCCGCCTGCGCCGCGCGTCCTTCGATACCTTTTTTGAGCAGCAGCCGCCCAGCAATGGCGACTGCCCCTCCGGCTTTGAATTCGCTGACAGTATCTATGGCCAGGAATGCCTGAAAGTACAGTCGCGGGCGCAGGCCTATATCGGGCTGTTTGAACCGATTCGCATGATGGCATTGCTGCCAGGCAGTGAAGAAAAGAAAGCAATCCAGGCTATGGAGTTCGATGCGGCAGGCTCCCGTCTGTCCCTGATTCAGGTAGACGGAGGCACCCGGTCCTTTGCACTCAAGCCCCACTCACAAATGCAGTCCCAATACCTAATGGAGGTCTCGCCATGAGACACATTGCTCTAGTGTTCGTTGCCTTTCTGGCACTCTGCTCAGCCTTCTCGGTACAAGCCCGGGATCAGATCAAGATCGTGGGCAGCTCCACGGTCTATCCTTTCGCCAGTTTTGTGGCTGAAGAATTTGGCGCAGTAACCCGTTTTCCCACACCGGTTGTTGAGTCGACCGGTACCGGTGGTGGTATGAAAATTTTCTGCTCCGGTAACACCATGGACACGCCGGACATCACCAATGCCAGCCGTCGGATCAAGATCAAAGAGATGTACCTGTGTGAGCGCAATGGCGTAAACAACATCACCGAAGTCATGTTTGGTTACGACGGCATTGTGATCGCCCAGTCGAATCAGAATGAAGCGTTGGCGGTTACCAAGCGCGACCTGCTGTTGGCCCTGGCCAGACAGGTGCCGAACGAGGACAACAGTGCGCTGATCGAGAACCCTTACCAGTACTGGAGTGAGGTGAATCCCGAGCTGCCAAAGCGGAAAATCAAAGTTTATGGCCCGCCCATTAGCTCCGGCACCCGCGATGCGTTTGAAGAGATTGTGCTGCAGTACCAGACCGAGGAGATGAAAATCTATCGTGATGCTGGCCTGAAGGGCTACCGACTGATTCGCACCGACGGCGTCTACATCCCCAGCGGCGAAAACGATAACCTGATTGTGAAGAAATTATCCAAGGACACCGAAGCCGTTGGAATTTTCGGTTACAGCTTCCTGATGGAAAATGAAGACAGCCTTTCGGGCATCCCTGTAGACGGCGTGATGCCATCGTCGAAGGTGATTGCTTCCCAGGAATACCCGATTGCCAGAAGCCTGTTTTTCTACGTGAAGACAGACCACCTGGACAAAGTGCCTGCCATGAAGGAATACATCGAAATGTTCATGAACCCGATGATCATTGGCGAGGGCGGTATCCTGGAAGAAATTGGTCTGATCCCCATGAAGAATGAGGAGATTGCCAAGAACCTTCAGAAGGTTGAAAACCGCGAGAACCTGACGGAGACCGATCTCAGCCGGGCGCTCGCTGCCAACTGAGGATTCTGGTCCATTTGTTCAGAAGAAGCCCGGCTGTTGCCGGGCTTCTTGCATTTCAGATCCTTGATTTTTCGTTGTTTTTGGTGGCTCCAGGACTCAGTTTTCCGCAGTGAAATACTTTCGCCATAAAACTTCAATGTTTTATTCACTTCCCCGTCACATACCTTATATACCGTGTTTATGGACGTACTGAACCCATGGACAACCATAGAGAGTGGATATGTATAACTTCGATCCTAAATCAGTTGGCAGCCTCGGCTTGCTTCTGACAGCATCTATCCTGACCGGCTGCGGCGGTGGCGGCAGCAGTAGCAGTGACGGCGGGAACACTGGCGGAAATGGCGGTGGCTCCACCGACACGAGCACCCAGGCTTATGTGGACTCCAACAAGGAGCTGAAAGGCGACTACAGCTCTGACATCACGCTGACCGCTGGTGAAGCCTATGCCATCGACGGCGAGGTCAACTTCCTGGACGGCGCGACCCTGGAAATTCCAGCTGGTACGACGCTTTATGGTGAGACCCAGAGTTCCTATCTGGCCATCAATGCCGGCGCCATGATCATGGCCGACGGTGAAGAAAATAATCCGATCATCTTCACTTCTGCTGCCGACTTTAATGGCTCTTCGACTCGCGACGCGCAAGGCGAGTGGGGCGGCCTGACCATCATCGGCAAGGCACCCATTGTTGGTGGCACAGACGTTTATGAAGCTGGCACCCAGGTTGGTGGCGGCGATGACCCGGCCGACAATTCAGGTGTGCTGGATTACGTCATTATCAAACACACCGGTTTCGAAGTTGAGGTCGACAAAGAGCTGAATGGCCTGTCGCTGCTGGCGGTTGGTTCCGGCACCTCCATTTCCAACATTGGTATTCTGGGCGGCGCCGACGACGGCATCGAGCTGTGGGGCGGCACCGTTGACGTAACAAACCTCTACGTTTACAACGCTGGCGACGATTCCATCGATACAGACCTGGGCTATACCGGCACCATCACCAACGGTGTTGTGGTTCAGAAGGTGGTTGATGCCACCAACTACGATTCCTCTGGTATCGAGAACGGCAACGACAGCGATAGCTATGACTCCGTTTCTGAAAACGGCGTGATCGGCGAATCCGATCTGGCGGCCAACACTCAGGCCACCATGCCGACCTTCAAGGACATCACCATTGAATCAGTTGGTGGCGCCATCTACCTGAAGAACGATGCCGGCGGTATCTTTGACAACGTCAAGGTCACTGTTAAGCCGTCTGCTGTTGCCGGACAGACCGACACAGCCGGCCAGGCTGCGGTAACCCACCGCACCACAGACACCGTTGATGATCTGAGCAACAACCCATGGGGTGTTCAGATTCTTGGTGGTGGTATTGAACTCAAAAATGAAGTGACTCCCGAGGCTGTGTTCGCAACTGCGACGGCCAAGAGTGATAGCGAGGGCGGATCGATTGTAGAAGACCACATCGAGGCGTACTGGCAATCCGCTGCAATGAATGGTGCAGGTGACGTTTTCGTATCAGCATCAACCTTGAACGACGGCACCACCGATATTCTCGATACAGTTTCTCCGGGCACCCAATTCACTCCCCTGAGTGAGAGTACGGTTACTGGCGCTAACCAGAGTGTATTCGGCTGGGTGCTGAGCGAATTGAACGACGTTCAGACTCAGGTTGTCAACGGCGACATCACTACCAATACCCAGTGGACTAAAGACACTCGCTATGCCCTGGATGGCGAAATTAATGTGTTGGATGGCGTCACTCTGGATATCGAGGAAGGCACAACAGTATTCGGCCTGACCCAATCTTCCTATCTTGCAGTAAATCGCGGCGCAAAAATCAACGCTGTCGGTACGCAGGCTGAACCGATCGTGTTCACCTCGGCTGCTGACGTCGCTGGCGACAACAACGGCGAAATCGTTCAGGGCCAGTGGGGCGGCCTGACCATCATCGGCGCTGCGCCGATCATTGGCGGCACTGACATCTACGAAGCCGGTAGCCAGGAAGGTGGCGGTAACGACGCCGCTGACAACTCCGGCAATTTGGCTTTCGTGGTGATCAAGAACTCCGGCTTCGAAGTTGAGGAAGATAAGGAACTGAACGGTCTGTCACTGCTGGCAGTCGGCAACGGCACAACCATCAACAACATCGCCATCCTTGGCGGTAGCGACGATGGTATCGAGCTCTGGGGCGGCACCGTCGACGTGAACGGCCTGTTCGTCTACAACGCCGGTGACGATTCCATCGACACCGACCTGGGCTACACCGGCACCATCACCAACGCCTATGTACGCCAGTACACAGTCGATGCGACCAACTACGATTCTTCCGGCATCGAAAACGGCAACGATAGCGACAGCTATACCTCCGTTGGTGGAACCAACGGCGTTATCGGCGAAACAACGCTGGCCAACAACACGCAGTCAACCATGCCGACGTTCGTGAACGTTACCGTCGAAGCTGTAGGCGGCGCGATTTACCTGAAGAACGACGCAGGCGCCATCTTCGACAACGTATCAGTGATTACTCGGGAGGCTCAGGCTCCGGGCCAGACCAGCACTACCGGTCAGGCTGTTGTGACGCATCGCACCACCGACCAGGTGGATGATCTGAGCGGCTCTCCTTATGGCGTCCAGATCCTGTCTGGCGGCCTTGAGCTGATCAATGAAGTGGTCCCGACTGACATCTACGCCATCGAAACGGCGAAGAGCGACCTTGAAGGCGGAAGCGACAGTGCAACGCACATCTCGGATTACTGGACCACCGATAATCCTGGCACGGTTGCATTTGAAGCGGATGATGCAAACGTCACTGGCGCGACCATCATCGACATCTGGAAAGGTGTTGCTGGCACTAACGACAACACGGCTGTCAACTGATCGAGACACCAGTGAATCGTTAGAACAGTAGACCTGACGAGAGGCCCATCGCATCAGCGATGGGCCTTTTCATGTAACCCCAAGGTTGTTGAGCCCTGCGTTCATGTTCCAGACCGATACCCAACGAAAATCGATTTTCCACAAAGAAAACCTGACGGTAGCCGCGCTGTTTCTGGCATCCACGCTGGCGATCATTACCACCATCGGGATTCTTTTCTCTATTCTTCTTCAGGCCATCGAGTTTTTCCGGCTTGAAAGCTTCTGGACCTTCATTACCGGTACCGAGTGGTATGTGGGTCATAATAAGAGTGTGTTCGGCGCCGTGCCCATCTTTGCCGGCACATTCATGATCACCGCCATCGCGTTGCTGGTGGCCATCCCCGTGGGGCTGGGCAACGCGATTTATCTCAGTGAATATGCGGGCAAGAAAACCCGGAATACCCTCAAGCCCGTGCTGGAAATCCTGGCGGGCATCCCCACCGTCGTTTACGGCTTTTTTGCCGCTTTAACGGTGGCTCCCGCGATCGTCGAGCTGTTTGAGCTTGTCGGTATTGAAGCGGCCTACAACAGTGCGCTTGCCTGCGGTGTTGTGATGGGCGTGATGATTGTGCCGGTGATCACCTCTTTGAGCGACGATGTACTTCGGGCTGTACCCGGAAGCCAGCGCAATGCCTCCTTCGCCCTGGGTATGACCCACGGCGAGACCATACGCCATATTGTTCTGCCCACGGCCGTGCCGGGCATTATCTCCGCCAGTCTGCTGGGTTTTTCCAAGGCCATCGGCGAGACCATGATCGTGGTGATGGCCGCGGGCATGCGGCCCAACCTCACCTGGAACCCGCTGGAAGACATGACCACCGTGACGGTGCGCATTGTGGATTCCCTGGTGGGCGACCATGCCTTCGATTCGCCCCACACCCTGTCCGCTTTTGCATTAGGACTGGTGCTTTTCGTCATCACTCTGGCCCTCAACATGGTTTCGTTGGTCCAGATCCGCAAATTCAAGAAGAAATATCAGATTAACAGCCTATGACCCCTAATCCTTTTAACGACCCCAGCTTGGCCAGGCGCCACGGAAAAGCGCGACGGTTCAAGCGCGGTACCCAGTTGTGCATTGTGGCGACGCTGAGCTTCCTGCTGTTCTTCCTGTTCGATATGGGACGCACCGCGCTGCCAGCACTGTGGCAGACCTATGTGAAAGTGGAGGTGACCTACAGCAAGGCCGCAACCCGCTTCACCAGCATGGCCGTTGGCAAAGAAGACCGCGAGCTGGTCAGTCGTGCCTGGCTTCGCACCATCCCCAGGCAGGTTGAAGATGATCCCTCCCTGGTGGGCCAGACCATAACCCGCTGGGTGCTTGCCACTGACCAGGTCGACCAGTACATGAAGGATCATTACAACACGCTGAAACAGGATGAAATTGCACAGGTTGAAGCCCTCAGGGAGCAGGGAAGAGTGGCGTTGCAGTGGAACACGCGCTTTTTCACGGAGGGAGATTCGAAGATTCCGGAGTTTGCCGGCCTCTGGTCGGCCGTTGTGGGCTCGGTGCTGACCCTGATCGTGACCATGGCACTGGCTTTCCCGCTCGGCGTGGCGACGGCTGTCTATCTGGAAGAGTTCGCCCGCGACAACCGCTTCACCCGGTTCGTGGAAGTGAATATTAATAATCTGGCCTCGATTCCGTCCATCCTCTTCGGCCTGTTGGGGCTGTCTGTGTTTATCAACCTGTTCGGTGTGCCCCGAAGCTCGCCACTGGTCGGCGGCATGACACTGGCCCTGATGACGTTGCCGATCATTATTGTCAGTTCACGGGCAGCGCTCCGAAGTGTGCCTGCCTCGATCCGACAGGCCGGTTATGGCCTCGGCCTGACCCGCCAGGACATTGTGAAAGACCACGTGTTGCCCGTGGCCATGCCCGGCGTTCTGACCGGTTCCATCATCGGCCTGGCCCAGGCCATGGGGGAGACCGCACCGCTGATTATCGTCGGCATGATTGCCTTTATTCCCGATGCCCCCGGCTCGTTTACCGAGGCCGCCACGGTTCTGCCAGCGCAGGTGTTTACCTGGTCCGGCATGCCAGAGCGGGCGTTCGTGGAGAAAACCGCCGCGGGCATCATGGTGATTCTGTTTGTACTGGTCACGCTCAATGCGGCCGCAATTTATTTGAGGAAGAAGTATGAAATCAAATGGTAATGCCGGTGACGGCATCAAGATCGTTGCCGATGAGCTGGATTTTTATTATGGGAATGTACAGGCCCTCAAAGGGGTGAATCTGCAGATGGCGACAAACCGCATAACGGCTCTGATCGGTCCCTCGGGCTGTGGCAAATCCACATTTTTGCGTTGCCTCAATCGCATGAATGACCTGATCGACGACACCCGGGTAGCCGGTCGCGTTGTGATAGAAGGCAAGAACATCTACGACCCGGATGTCGACGAAGTGGCCGTGCGCAAGCGGATCGGTATGGTGTTCCAGCAGCCCAACCCGTTTCCGAAATCCATCTACGAAAACCTGGTTTATGCACCGCTCAAACATGGTCTGGTAAAGAAAGGCAGCGCTTGCGATGAACTGGTTGAGTCATCGCTTCAGGCTGCGGGGCTATGGACGGAAGTGAAAGACAAGTTGCATCAGCCGGGCACCGGACTGAGCGGCGGGCAGCAGCAACGTCTGTGTATCGCCCGTGCTATCGCCATCCGTCCGGATGTCATCCTGATGGACGAGCCCACTTCGGCCCTGGACCCGATTTCAACCCGGGTGATCGAGCAGCTGATGCTGGACCTGAAGGAGAAGTACACCATTGTGATCGTCACCCACAACATGCAACAGGCCTGTCGGATTGCCGATGACACAGCCCACTTTCACATGGGGGAAGTGTTGGAAAGCCAGCCGACTGAAGCGCTCTTCGGTGACCCGAAGAATGATATTACTCGGGATTACATCAGTGGTCGGTTTGGTTAGGGATTTCGAGAAAGGCGCGGACTGAAACAGGTTTGCAATACTTATCGGTCATTGTTGTTCGAAGGGTTGTTCCCTTTTTCGCGTTGATCTCAGGGAACTGCATTGCCGGGAGAGCCATTCTCCCGGCCTTTTTTTATTCTGACCCGCCATCAACATCTTTATACTCCATTTAGTGAAGCCCGGAAGCCTGGCTTTGCGAAAACTCCTCCTGCACTAACTGCCCAAGTTCCTGAAAGCTCAGTGAGTCCACATCGCATCGAATAATGCGAATGCTCGAGGAGTTTTCATCTCTTGCGATGACGGTCTGCTGTCCATCGTCACAGATGGGACCGCCGATTTTCAACTGAATGGACCGATCGCGGAAAAACACGCGACCGTTAAACTGTCTGATGCTCATTTTTATGCCTCATTGGTGTTCTTGTGTCTGATTATTGAACCTCTCTCAATATAGATAGTGTTTATTACCATTTGATTCAAGGAGGGGACGTCGTAGCGAATTTGTACGTGGCAAAGACGAAATAAGTGCAGTCAGGCCGGGTTTCTGTACCCTCAGAGCCTGGCAAATTCCAGATACCGGCTCGCCGCCTGTTTTTTCTCGTCCTGGCTGTTCAGGAGTTCCAGACGTAGCTTGTCGATCAGTTTCAGGTAGGCATCGATCGGCGATTCGGGCTTGGCTGACTCTCTGGTTTGCTCAATAAACGCCTTCTGCTTTTCGCGAATCTCGTTCAGCTTTTCCAGTGCCGATCGAATCGCCTCAATACGGGCACCTTCGATAGGGCTGGCGCTGCTCTCTGGCTCGCCCTGGCTAGTGCCGAGAACGGTTTCCACCGCGGGCACTTCCGACCGGTTCTGCGCCGCCAGATCGATTTCTTCAAGCGTGCGGACTTCTCCGTTGCTGGTCAGATAGATTCCGGAACCCTTGATCTGCCCCAGTGGCACGCCCTGGTTGTTGGTGAGGGTAAAGCGGCCCTCGGCGTTGTCCACGTACAGTGCCTGGACGCCGACTTCTTCCAGTGACTTCAGGACCTGTGAGCCGTCGGCGGCCTGTGTCCAGACGGACAGGGCGGAAAATATCTCGTCATTGGCGTCGATCCAGCGGTTGCCATCGTCGTCGAAGTTGGCGAGTTCCCCGAACCCGGAGCCGCTCTTGGGGCCGAACAGCTCTGTGCCATCGTCCACCTTGCCGTTGTTGTTGCGATCCAGTACCAGGTAACCACTGCCGCTGGCCAGGGTCGCGAACTGGCTGGTTTCGCCGTTGCCGTTCAGGTCAAACTCGAAAAGGGTGTCGGTAAGTTGGGCAGTGGCGTTGCCGAAGTTGATCACCAGCGGATCGGTCATCGGGCGCTCCTGAATCTGGACCAGTTCCGAATACTCGTAGGTTTGGGACTGGGATTGTCGGAGCGACAGGGTGAAGTTTATGCTTTCGCCGTTCTCCAGGGAGATGCTGCCGGTAGACGTGAAGGTTCTTGATTCGCTCTGCGAATAGAACATGTATCGCCCGGCGGAGACGGTCAGGCTTCCTTTGGCTTCGACACCCGCACCGTCACCCAGGGCGGCACGGCTGACGGTCAGCGCCTGCTGGCCCATCAGCAGAAGATCGGTGGTTTTTTCGGCGAGCTGTGCGCTGGTGAATACACGTTGCTGGTCATTACCGGTAATCGTGCTGCTACTGCTTGAGGCCAGTTGCTCCTGGCTGCTGAAGCGGTAGGCTGCCTGGCGAACCATGGCCAATTCGGAGCCGGCTGCGTTGTCACTGGCCCGAGGCGGTGCGGGGGTTTGCTGGTTGATTCTCAGCTGGGTACGTTCAAAAGCCGATACCTGGCGGGTGTTTTCCTGAAAAAGGGAGATCTGGCTGGAGGTGATCATGGCTTGGGTACCAGTAATTACTACTCAGGTTAATCGGCCACCGGCCTTGAAACTTGAATAAAATTTGATCATTTTTGCGAACTCATAATCCGCTTTCGGTAAGGCAATAAGCACCATGACAGCTCAGCAGCCCGAACAGCTCCATCGCGTTGGCGTCTACGGAACCCTGAAGCGGGGCCATTCGAATCACGGCGTGTTGGCGGGTGCCCGCTATGTAGGACGTTGCCAGGTGAGGGCAATTACCCTTTACGATATCGGCCCGTTCCCCGGCGCCAAGCTTCGCAAGAGCCAGGGGGTGAATGTGGAGGTTTATGACGTCACCGACAGGGTTTTCGCCAGGCTGGATAAGCTGGAGGATTACAAACCCCACGCGCCCGGCGCCGGCGAGTACGATCGGCGGCAGCTTGAAACGCCTTTCGGTCCGGCCTGGATCTACCTCTACAATCCGGATGCGTCGGGTCTGCCGACGATCAGAAACTTCTGATTGAGGTCAGAACCCTTCAGGCACCTCAAACCCCGCCAGTCCCTGTTTTTCCAGCAACTCTGCAAATCGGATGGTGGTCAGGTCCATACCCGGCGCGCCGATCACCTGAACACTGTAGGGCAGGCCGTTTTTGGTGCGGCCGATGGGCACGGAGGTGGCAGGCAGGCCCAGCAGGGTGGCCAGGGCAATCCAGCAGAACTGGTCCATGTAGGCTCGGGGTTTGCCGGCAACGGTGATGGTGCGTTTGAACACCGGGTTGCTGTGATCGTGGGGGATGGCAGCAGTGGGTGTGATGGGAGTCAGAAGCACGTCGAACTCATCGAACAGTTCGGTGATCCGGGCGCGCATTTTCTCGCGGGTTTCGCTCCAGGACATCCATTCATAGACCGGCTGGTTGGCGCCGCGGCCGTATTCGCCGATGTGAGCGGTGACCGGGCCGAACAGGTGCAGCCATTTTTCCAGGCGGGCGATCCATTTCATTTGTCGGCGCTGGGACTTGTTGAGGGACGTGCTCAGCAGGCTGCCAAGCAGGTTGAAGTAGGCTGGCAGGATGTGGGCCATACTCAGCAATTCGTGTCTGGCTTCTGAAACCAGTGCGCCCTGGTTTTCCAGTTTGCCTGCAAGCTGCCGGTAGCCTTCGGTCAGTTCCTCATCAACGGGGCAGAGCGGGTCGGACAGCCAGAGCCCGACCCTTGCCTGTTCCAGCGATTCGATCTTCGGCGGCGCCATCGCCAGTTGCCAGCTGGCCTGTTCCCGTTCCGCCGGGCCGGCAATCACCCCAAGCAGAAGCGCCAGGTCGCTGGCGGTTCGGGCCATGGGGCCACCTTCGGCCAGGTCCGGCTGTGATTCGGTGCCGGGTGGCCCGGGTATGTGGCCGCGAAACGATACCAGTGTGCGGGACGGTTTGTGGCCGAAAACGCCGCAGAAATGGGCCGGTATGCGGATGGAGCCGGCCAGGTCGCTGCCCACTTCCAGGGGCGTCATGCCAGCGGCCAGGGCGGCTGCCGCACCGCCGGACGAACCACCGGGTGTGTGGTCCGTGTTGAAGGGGTTGCGGGTAACGCCGAAGAGCTTGTTGTAACTTTGCAGGTCGGTGGCGTAGATGGGCACGTTGGTCTTGCCCAGGATGATGGCCCCGGCGTCTTCCAGGCGTTTCACAACGTCTGCATGGCGCTTAGGTTTGTGGGTCTGCAGGGCGGGGGCGCCAGCGGTGCAAGTCATGCCGGCGACTTCCCAGGTGTCTTTCAGGGTCAGTGGCAGGCCGTGCAGGGGGCCGGTGTTTTCTCCGCGTGCCAGTTTTGCGTCGGCCTGGGCCGCTCTGGCCAGTGCGTCCTCTTCGTTCAGGGTCACCACGGCGTTGATTTGTGGATTGTGCTCGCGGATTCTTTGCAGCAGGGCCTGGGTGAGCTCAGTGCTGGTAAGGCTGCCATTCTTTAACGCTTCGACCAGATCAATTGCAGCAGCGTAGTGATGTGTCGTCTGTGAAAGCGTCATGGCTACCTCTTGAATAAATGGTTTGTGCGGCTCAGGGCAGGTTTTCCCGCCAGTGTTTGACCCCGACCTGGGTTTTCACCGCTTCCAGAATTTCTGTGACCAGGCTGATCAGTGCCTCGTTTCTGATTTCTTCTCCGTTCTCATCCGGCGACGGCAGGAAGACATTGACGATGTCTTCGATAAAAGCGTGGTTAGACGCCGATGCCAGGTCTTCAAGAATCTGATGGATTACGTGGGCGACAATATCGCCAACACACTCTTCCAGGGTTTCCTGGATGGTGGGCCCAACCACCGGCAGATATTTCAGCCGGGACAGCTCCAGATTCTGTTTCAGTGCGTTGTCTACCCGGTTTTCAAGGTAGCTGCGCAGTGCGCCCCGGTTGGGCACATACCCTTCCTGGGCGGCTTCCGCGACCCGCTGCGACAGCCAGTCCGATATCATTTCCCGTCTCGGGAAGAGGATGTCGTTCTGGATACGCTCGAACAGGGGCGAGCCTTTTCTGATTTCGTCCTGGGCGCCGGATAGCACCTTTATAACGATCCGGTCCGACAGCTCTTCCATGAACGCGTCATAGTAGAAATTGAAGAACTGGTAGATCCGGGTCTGGGTTACATCGATAACCTTGTACTGGTGCAGGCGATAGACGATGGAAATCACCCGCAGTATCCGCAGGAAGCGGAAACTGCCCACCGGGATACAGCCGACTATGTCGTACCAATGTATGAAGGGATAAAAGTACCAGCGATCGTACACTCTGGCTTTGACCGCATAGCCCCAGCGCACGGTAAATTCGGTCAGGAAGATGCCGACGAAGATCAGGTCATAAACGATGAAGTTGCGGTGGATGGGCCGGTAGGCGTCCGTGATGGTTGGGGAAATGGCTGTCAGGCCGTCGCGCACCACCTCAATCGCGTACAGAGAATCGAAAATGATGAAGGCAAGATTGATAATCAATAGGCCCAGCATCGTAAAATCGATGACGAACCAGATGAGCTGATGGCTCTTCTTCAGGTTTTCCGTATTAATTTTCAGCATTCAGGCGCCTGATTTTCAATGATCTTCAGGGAGATTAGCCTACCATGGATTAACTTGACCTGACCCCGACAAACTCCCAGTGTTGTTCAGGTTCGCGGTTTGCCGGTGCTTCACCCCATTTGAGACGACAAGAATACGGATGTATTACCACCCAATTTTTCAACGGCGTTTCGGTGCGCTGACAGGCCTGATCCTGCTCCTGATCGCAGCGCCCTTCTGTGCCGCCGAACAGGTGACTGTGGAGGTAAAGGGTGATTACCCGCAGTTGCAGGATAACGCCCAGGCCTTTCTCCGGGATGTTGACGGCCGGTCGCCGGATGGGCTTCGCCGGTATGTCAGCACCGCCAGGTCCCAGGTCAGCACGGCCTTGAAGGCCCTGGGTTACTACAATCCGGATATTGAATGGGAGATTACCCGGCCGGACGGCGACGATGAACTGGCCCAACTGAAACTGACTGTTGAGCCCGGCGAGCCGGTACTTGTGCGATCCAGGACGGTTGAAATAAACGGGCCGGGTAGCGATGACCCGGCGCTTACCGCAAATCTTCCCGAACGTCCGGCCGTTGGCAATGTGCTTGATCATGGCCAGTACAGTTCGCTGCGCCAGACCATTCAGAACAGGGCTCGGCAGCTGGGCTACTTTAATGGCAGCTTCGAGAAGCGCCTGCTTGAGGTTAACCCCGAGCAGAAAGCCGCGGACATCACCCTGATCTACCAGACCGGTCCCAGGTTCAAACTGGGCGATGTGAGCTTTGAAGACGGACACGGGTTTGACGTTTCATTTCTCAGGCAATTTGTGACCTTTGACCCCGGCACACCCTACAACTCCGCGATGGTCGCGAAACTGAGCAATGATCTTTCCAATAGCGGCTATTTTACCGGTGTTGACGTGGATGCGAATCCTTCCGAGGCAGAGGATACGGTCATTCCGGTTGTGGTTTCACTGCGCCCGCGGGATCCCCGTTCCGTTGCCGCCGGTATCGGTTTCTCCACCGACGTCGGTCCCCGGCTGCGGGGCACCTGGCGGGAGCACTGGATCAATGAATGGGGTCACCGTCGGGGCGCGGAAACCGAGCTTTCCCAGCCGCGTCAGAATATTTCCACCTGGTATGAGATACCGCTGGACCCGCCCATGACCGATTCGATTCGCTTGTCGGCCGGCTACCAGCGTGAGGATATTGAAGACGTCGAGTCGGAGTTGATCACCCTGGAGCAGCAGTGGAATCACCAGCTGGACACCGGATGGCTACAGACAGCTTCGATCAAGCTGGAGGAGGAGCGTTTCCGGTTTGGCGATGGCACCAGGGAGCGCACCCGTCTGCTGCTGCCCGGGCTTGGTTATTCGAAGCTTCAAACCGATTCCTCGTTTGACCCGTCACGGGGGTATCGGCTGTCGGCGAAGGTAACGGGCGCGCATAGGGCGGTGCTTTCAGATGTGGATATTCTGCATGTACTTCTGCTGGCGAAGGGCCTGTATACCGTGGCGGATGATCATCGTTTTCTGTCCCGCGTGCGCCTGGGAGCAGTCGCGACTAACCGGTTCGAGGATGTGCCGCCGTCACTGCGGTTCTTTGCCGGTGGCGATCAGAGTGTGCGGGGCTATGGTTATGAAAGCCTGTCTCCTGAAAACAGCGATGGAGTAGGCGTTGGTGGCCGGTACCTGATGTCGGGCAGTGTGGAATACCAGTACGAATTTATCGACAACTGGCGGGCAGCGTTCTTTGTGGACAAGGGCAATGCGGTGGATAATCTCAATGATCCGCTGGCGACCGGTGTTGGCGCGGGAATCCGCTGGGTCAGCCCGGTTGGGCCGCTGCGCCTGGACGTTGCCAAGGGGCTGGATCCTGAATTCGGTGGCGGATGGCGGGTGCATTTTTCAATGGGGCCGGAGATATGACCGAGACCCAAAGCGCTCAAACACCTCAAACCCCGCCGCCAAGAAGACACCGGCTGCGGTTCTGGCTGCTGACGTTGCTGGCGGTTCTGGTATTGCTGCCGGTTATTCTGATCGGCGCACTGCTTCTGGTGCTGCGGTCTGACACTGGCACGGCCTGGGTGATTGACCAGGTGCCCGGTTTGCAGGTGACCAATGGCCAGGGTTCGCTATTAGGCCGCTGGCGGGCTGAACAGCTGGTCTGGCAGGGATTTGGAACCGGAGTCGAGGTTTCAGAACCATTAATTGACTGGTCGCCTACCTGCCTGTTCCAGAAGGCGTTCTGCCTGGAGCAACTGACGGCAGAATCCGTATCGGTCACCCTGATGTCTCCGCAGACTGACCAGTCGAAGCCTTCACCGATTGAACTCCCGACGTTGGACCTGCCGTTGTCCATGAAGATCGGCTCGGTCGATATCGGCCCACTGACTGTGAACGAGCAGACCGCCTGGGACCGGCTTCAGCTTAGTGCCACCGGGTCCGGTTCCGACTGGAATCTGTCGCAGCTGAGCCTTGTTCGCGGGGCGATTGAACTGGATCTTTCCGGGAATCTTGAAATGCGGGGGGATTGGCCGCTGGGTATGACGGCGAACGTTCAGCTGCCGCCGGTTCAGGATCAAGCCTGGTCCCTTGATCTGAACCTGAGCGGCAGTGTTGCGGAACTGCTGGTCAGTGGTAACAGCAAGGGCTACCTTCAGGCCAGCCTGTCTGGCAGCGTCCAGCCCTTGAAACCGGACCTGCCGGCCAGTCTGCAGGTGAAAACAGACAGCTTCAGAGCGGCAGACACCCTGCCGGAAACCCTGACGCTGCTCAATACCGACATTGCGCTTCAGGGCAGTCTCGAAAACGGATTCCGCGCCAAAGGCAAAGGCCAACTGCCCGGGACCAACGGGAAGATCGGGCTGGCACTGAACGGCCTGGTGACCACCACCGGCATCCAGAATCTGGATCTCAGCCTGACCGGTAAGGGCACCGGCGACGCCGAGAAGGGGACCGCATCGGTCGAAGGCAGCCTGAGCTGGGCCGAAGCGCTTGCCCTGGATGCCCAGGTGCTGCTGGATGCGTTTCCCTGGTACAACCTGGTGCCCGGCGTAGCGCCGCCTCCGGTTGTTTTGAACCGGCTCAGCGGCGATCTGGCCTATTCCGATGGCAGCTATAACGCCACACTGGAGGCGGTAGTTGATAGCCCCCAGGGCCGGGCAAACCTGGAATCAAAAATCGACGGGGATCTGGAATCGCTGACTCTGTCTGAACTGAAGGTCAATTCCGGTGCCGGGTTCCTCAGTGGCAGGGCAAATCTGGGCTTTGCCGGGCCATTTTCCTGGGATGCCAACCTGCAGCTTAGCGAGTTCAACCCCGGTTACTGGGTGCCTGCGGCGACCGCCAACCTGAGCGGCGAGGTAACCAGCGAGGGCACGCTTGCCCCGGAAGGCCTGCCGTCGATCCGAGCCACCTGGAACCTGCAGGGCACCTGGCGCGCCAGCGACGCGGAGATCCGCGGCAAGCTGCGCCAGTCCGGCGATGCGCTGGCGCTTTCAGAGTTTGAACTGCAGGTTGCGGATAACCGGATTGCCGGGCAGGGTCAGTGGGGCCAGCAGCTATCCGGTGATTTCCAGGTGAATATGCCCGAGCCAGAGCTGCTGCTTCCGCAATTGGAGGGTGGGTTCAACGGCAATCTCTCGGTGAGTGGCACCCCCGAAGCGCCGCTGGGAAGCCTTACCGTTTCCGGGAAAAATGTCGGCTGGGACGATCTGGTAGAAGTGGACGGGCTGGAACTGACCGCCAGCCTGTCGGAAGGCCAGACGGTAAGCGGCGACTTGACCGCTACCGGGGTTTCAGGGGCCGGCCAGAAATTGAAGAGCCTGTCGCTTGAGCTGTCCGGAACCCGGCAGGATCACCAACTGACCGTCAGCGCGATACAGGAACAAGCCGAGGTGCTGTTCCGCTTTGCTGGCGGCGCCGGAGCTGACTGGGCAAGCTGGACGGGTCAGCTTGAGACGGGCGAGATTGATATACCCGGCCAGGATCAGTACTGGCGCCTGAACCAGCCGGCGGATCTGGCCTATGACCAGAGTGGCCAGCTAACCTTCGGTAGCCACTGTTGGAGCTGGCAGCAGGCCTCTGTGTGCGCCGGCCGTCAGATACTGTTGCCACAACTGGCGCTCGATTACACGATACGGAACTTTCCAACCACAGCCCTGGCTCCGCTGCTACCGGAAACCCTGAAATGGGACACACTTCTGGACGCAGAGCTGACATTCAACACCAAAGGCTCCGGCCCCGAGGGCAGTCTGAAGGTCAACGCCGGAAGCGGTGAGTTCTCCGTGTTGAACGCCGGTGAATGGGAGAGCTTCAACTACAACACGCTGACGTCCGATGTGAAGCTGTTACCGGAACAGGCAAACCTTTCTTTTGAACTTGAAGGACCCCGGCTGGGGGATCTGTCGGCCAACGTCAGCGTTGATCCGATGTCGGAAGAGCGCACCCTGGACGGGCAATTCCGGATCTCGAATCTCGACATCGCCATGGCCGCCGTCTTTGCGGATCTGGAGGCAGTGAAAGGGCAGATCAATGGCCAGGGCCAGATCTCCGGGCCCTTGATGAAACCGGCGATAGACGGGGAACTGGTCCTGAGTGGCGGAGAAATCTCCGACCCATCCCTGCCAATGTCGTTTGAAAAACTGGTGGCCAGCGTCACCTTCAACGGCTACCAGGCAGATCTTTCCGGGCGGTGGCAAAGTAACGCCCGCAGTTCCGGGACATTGGACGGTACCGCCAGTTGGGAAGAGGAACCCACGCTGACGTTGTCTCTGGGTGGGGATCGGCTGCCGTTTTATTACGAGCCTTATGCCGATCTGGAACTGAACCCGGATCTGGAGATTACCTACCGCACGGAAGAGCTCAGCATCAGCGGGAGGCTGGCTGTGCCCCGGGGCAAGATCGAAATTACCGAACTACCGGAGCAGGCGGTGTCCGTGTCCGAAGACGAAGTGATTGTGGGGCGGGAAGCCCGCGATAGCGGGGGACCGGCGGTCAATCTGGATATTACGGTGGTCGTCGGCGAGGACGAGGTATCATTTAACGGGTTCGAGGTGACCGGTGATCTCAAGGGTACCCTTCGTATCGGCAACGATCTCAATACCCGGGGGTCCCTGCGCCTGATCAATGGCCGTTACGAGGCCTACGGCCAGGAGCTGGAATTGCGTCGCGCCCGCCTTATTTTCACCGGCCCACTGACTGAGCCCTACGTGGATATTGAGGCCATTCGCCGGGTGGATACGGTTATTGCCGGGATTCGTCTATCCGGGCCTGTCACCAAGCCGCAGACCGAGGTGTTCTCCGAGCCGGATATGCCCCAGACCGACGCGCTCTCCTACCTGATACTGGGCAAGCCTCCGGGTGCGCAAAGTCAGGGAGGCGAGGGCCAGATGCGAAGTGCGGCGATCGCCCTGGGGCTGAATCAGACCGCCGGGGTTACCCGCGGGATCGGAGAGGAACTGGGGATTGAGCAACTCACCCTAGAAACCCAGGGGTCCGGAACTGATTCCGCGGTGGTGGCCAGTGGTTACCTGAGCGAAGACCTGAGCGTCCGTTACGGCGTGGGGATTTTCGAACCCTTCACCACCGTGGCACTGCGCTACGACCTGGGCAAGTACTTCTATCTTGAAGCTGCCAGCGGGCTCGCCTCGTCCCTGGATATTTTCTATACCAGGGACTTCTAGACCGCTGGCGGGGTCAGGGTGAGGGCTCGTCCAGCCGGATGAGCTTGCGCTGCTCCGCAGCCTGGACAAAGTGGCGGAATATCCGCCGATGCCCGCGATGGTAAAACAGATACTCCGGGTGCCACTGAATGCCCATCAGCCACTGGCCGGTGGTGTTCTCGATGGCTTGTACGAACCAGTCCTTGTCGATTGCCACCACCTGCAGATGTCTGCCCAGCTTCTTGATCGCCTGGCTGTGAATCCGGTTGGCGCCAATCACCGAGTCATCCATGACTTCCTGCAGGCGGCTGCCCTTGGCCAGGCAGACGGTCTGCCAGGGCAGCAGTAGTGGCCGGTGCCGGGTATGTTTACGCAGAGGTGTGACGTTCTGGCAGAGCGATCCGCCCCGGAAAATATTGATCAGCTGCGCCCCTCGACAGATGCCCAACACCGGAATCCCCAGGCTTTCCGCGTGGGACAGAATCCGGAAATCCGTCTCATCCCGCCTGACATCATAATTGGCGGTGACCATCGGCTGCTGGCCGTAGCGGGAGGGATGAACATGGGTGCCACCGGACAGCACCAGGCCGTCCAGCAGCGCTACATCCACCCGCGAACCAGGCCTTATGGTGTGGGTGCGCGCGCCTTGAAGCCGCAGGGCAAGACTGATCAGCCGGTGGGCCAGGCTGCGCCGCGACGGGCCGCTGATGCCAATGGTCAGGCCGGGATGTTCCGGCTTTTCAACGGGCGTTTCAGACATAGTTCCTTTCATGAAGCATCTGTTCGGTGGTTTCGGGCCAGCTACGGGTCAGGTTGCGAAGGCGGATTTTCCGGCTGTCCCGGAATGCCCTGACCATGTGCGCTAGATCTTCCGCATTGGTGACCAGCTGTTCCAGTACAACCCAGTCGTTCCACACTGTCGAGAAGTGCCAGAGCGGGTTGTCAATATCGCAGTCCGGCAGCCGATAGTGCAGCGTGGGCCGGCTCTTGATGCGCGGATCATCAACATAGCGGGCCAGCAGTTCCCGATCAATATGAGCAAACAGTGGCAGCAGGTCCAATGCCTTGTTCCGGGTCGGATTGTGATGAAGGTAATCCTCCATCAGTTGCTTCATATCCGGTGCGTAGTCATCGTCAATCAGCAGATCAATGTAGGCGCTGCTCCACGGCTCTATATAGGTGGTGAGCTTGCGGCTGATGTCCAACTGATGGCGTGCTTTCAGCCAGTCATAGAGCGCCGCAAACCCCCGCAGGTAACGTAGCAATGTGGATGCTTCCAGGTCCGGCAACTCCGGGTTCAGCTGAAGACCGAAGGCATAATAGATGGCCTCGCGGCTGCCCAGGGCGCCGGCTTCCCGCAGCCGGTCGCAGAGCATCTCGATTCGTTCCACTTCGCTGAATGGCAGCGGCGGGGTGATGATTTCCAGCGGGACGATCTTTTCCGCTGCGGCATCAATCACGCTCATGGCATGACCGCCCAGTTCGCGGACGGATTCCGGCAGACGGTTGTCCTGGAGGTCGAGATCCTTGATGGGGTCGGAATCAAGCTCAATGAGGAAGGCGCCCAGATCCGTTTTGACCTCTGAGACATAGCGGTTGACCTGCTGGCTCTGGCCGTCAAGGAGCCTGGTGCACAGTACAACCAGCTCCTCATAGCCCAGCCCCGAAAGCTCGACTTCTATACCCACCTTTCTTTCCGAGCCGTCTTTTGTCTTCAGAATATCCGGCATCTTACATCTGTTAGCCACAATCTCGCCTCTTGGGAAACCTGAACAAACCATAACACACCCATATGACCGGAGCGTGTAGACAGCTGGTTGGCATGGACCCCGGAAAAAATCGGCCACCCGGCTTTACACTGGATGAAACACTGTATATAGTCATTTTACTGTATATAAAAACAGGCACCTTCTGGGGCAAATCAATGAAACTGACAGCAAGGCAATCACAGGTACTGGACATCATCCGCCAGTCCATTGGTGAAACCGGATATCCGCCCACCCGCGCAGAAATAGCAGCGCAGCTGGGATTCCGTTCGGCCAACGCGGCAGAGGAGCATCTCCGGGCACTGGCACGCAAGGGCGCTATCGAAATGGTACCCGGCGCCAGTCGCGGCATCCGCCTGCCGGAGGAAGAGGAAGACCTGGGCCTGCCGGTGATTGGTCAGGTTGCGGCGGGTAGCCCCATCCTCGCCCAGGAACATATCGAAGATCATTGCACGGTTCGCCCTGAATTCTTCTCGCCGTCAGCGGACTATCTGCTTCGCGTTCGCGGCATGAGCATGAAGGACATCGGCATACTGGACGGTGACCTGCTGGCAGTTCACCGCACTCAGGACGTGCATAACGGGCAGGTAGTTGTGGCCCGGGTGGGTGAAGATGAAGTCACCGTGAAACGCTTCCGCAAGGAAGGATCAAAAGTCCTTCTGATTGCAGAGAACGACGAGTTTGATCCCATAGAAGTGGATCTGACAGAGCAGGAACTGTTTATCGAAGGGCTTGGTGTGGGTGTTATCCGGCGGTCGGATTTCCACTAGGTTCGTTTGAAACAGTCTTAAGAATCGGTTGAAAGGCACGTGAGGCACATCATGGAACAACTCAGCTTTAATCAGAACCTGGCGTATGCCAATGCGGCTGCCAATCCCTCACAGGCGATCGGGAACGTAACCGAGATTATCCTGCCTGAAGGTCAGGTTGAAAACTTCCAGCTGTTGCTGCCGATGCTGACGCAACTGAACCAGGAAAAGCGTTGGCTGGCCTGGATTGATCCGCCCCAGAGTCTCGTCAGCAAATGGCAGAAGATGCGCGGCATTGTGGCCGGAGAGCTGCTGGTATTGCGCTCGACACCGGAACATCCGGCTGGGGAGTTGGCGGAGCGGGCGCTAAGCGCAGGTACCTGCCACGCGGTGATCATGTGGACCCGCAAGTTGGGCCGCAAGTCCCTGGCGGCTCTTGAGCAGGCGTCCGCGCAAGGCAACAGTCACGGGGTTGTGCTGCGCCAGCGCTAGACCTTTGCACACCTGCTGGGTGCCTGTGACGGGTATCAGTGAAGGGTATAGGAGGGCTGGACGTTCATGGCGTCCTGTTCCTCGTCCTCGAAATCAATGTCGTGGCTGATATCGCCAGCAGCTTCAATGCCGGCTGCAATCATTGCCTTGGCAACCGCCATATCCCGCTCTTCCATCATTTCCTTTGCTTCTGTGGAAAACGATATCTTGACCAGCGGTGCGCTGTCGTCGTCAACGCGACGCAGGGCATAGTCGCCGTTACTCAGTTGTACAATTTCGAAAAATGAAGGTGACATGTAAATAACCTTTCAGTGCGTTGCCCTGGAGTGGCGTTGCGATGGGTTCACCATTCGCTGTGCCGTTCCTCGAGGGCGTCAGTAAATTGTTTCAGTTCCGCCAGTGCCTGATTCAGGGCATTGGATGAGCGGTCAGGCCCGGTGTCGGCCGCGACCGCGATAATATTTTCATCGCTGATCGTTTTTTTCGGTGCTGGCGGGCGTGTCTGGTAGCGCTCAAGCTGATCCAGATACTGCCACCAGTTCGACGCGCCTGCTGACAGCGCTTCGAGTTCGGCAATTTCGGAAGTATCGTTGCCAAGCAGGGCGCGCAGGGCGCCCAGATTTTCCGGCTCGGCATTTTTTTCCTGATACATCCTGGCAACCATCACCAGGAGCAGCTGGCGAGAGCGCAACGCCAGTTCCACCGCCCCTTGCCAATGAGCCTCCTGTACCGGAACGCCATCTGAACGGTCCCGCTGGGCGAGCAGGGTTCTGGCAAGAAAAACTTTCTGGGAAATCAACGAATGCCACTGCGATGCCATCAGGAACCTGCCGGTAGGACTTTCAGGGTGAACTGACCACTTTCGGAATTAACCATCATCTTACCATTTATCGCACAAAAATTCTTCTGTTCCGGCGAATCCGCCCTGGTGACAATAAAAAACAAACAGTCACTTGAAACGGGCGTTTGAATTTGGCAAAAAGGCAGCCGGATTTCAGGTGAGGGTAAAAGAATGCAGACTTATGTAGTGGCAGGTTTTGCAGTGTTGTTGATCGGCTTGTCCGGTATTGCCCAGGGCAAGGTGTCAGAGCAGGAAGCAGCTCGGCTGGGACAAGATCTGACGCCGGTTGGGGCGATACGTGATGCCAATGACGCCGGAGTCATCCCGAGCTGGAAAGGCGGGCTGTCAGAGCCGCCCGCAAACTGGCAGCGGGGTGAGGTAGAGGTCAATCCGTTCCCGGAGGACAAACCACTGTTTGTGATCACCGATGACAATCTGCATCTGTATCGTGACCGGCTGACGGACGGGCACATCAAGATGCTGGAGCAGTACGCGCCGGAATTCGTGATGCCGGTCTACCAGACCCGTCGCACCGCAGCGTTCCCCGAGTATGTTTATGAAAACTCGAAGCAGAATGCACTCACGGCGGAATTGCTCCGCAACGGCAACGGCGTTCGCGATACGATTACCACCAGCCCCTTCCCGATTCCACAGAACGGGCTGGAAGTCATATGGAATCATATTCTCAGATACCGGGGTGAGGAAATTGCTTTCCGCAGTGGCTCTGCAACGCCCCAGGTTGACGGCTCGTTCAACGAGGTGGTCAACAACTACGATTACTTTATTGCCTATAGCCGTCGCGGTGCCGATCTGGAAAATATTGATAACAAGATCTTCTACCTGAAAACCAATACGGTTGCGCCGGCCTCCCTGGCAGGCACCATAACCCTGGTGCATGAAACCCTTGACCAGATCCGATCGCCTCGTCTGGCCTGGCGTTATGATGCCGGCTCCCGCCGCCTGCGCCGGTCGCCAAACCTGGCCTATGAGACAGACCTGCCCAACTCCTCGTCCCTGCGCTCGGTGGACCAGAAAGACATGTATAACGGCGCCCCGAACCAGTATGACTGGACCCTGAAAGGCAAGCGTGAAATCTATGTCCCTTACAATGCCTACAAGCTGCACGATGCCGATGTGCGCCCGGACGATGTGATTCGTCCACAGCACATCAATCAGGAACTAACCCGCTACGAGCTCCACCGGGTATGGGTTGTCGAAGCAAAACGTCGGACCGGCATCAGCCATATCTATGACCGCCGTGTTTTCTACGTGGATGAAGACAGCTGGCAGGTGCTGGCCACGGAAGAGTACGATAAGGATGGTGACCTCTGGCGGGTGTCCGAGGCTCACAACATCAGTTTCTACAGTGAGCCGGTCTTCTGGACCACTATGGAAATGACCTATGATCTGAAGGCCGAGCGCTATTACATCGACGGCCTGAACAATGGCTACCCGGCTTATGATTTTGATCCGGGGTTCCGTGGCGATCAGTTCTCGGCTTCTGCAGCGCGTCGGGACGCCCGCCGATGAGTTAACTCCAGGGGAGAACCAGCAATGACAGAATACCGGCTTGATGCGATCGATACGCTTGTCGGCCACCTTGAAACCGCGCTGGCGGAGAAGGACTGGGATGAACTCTCACGGCTGAATCAGTTGATTCGGCCGACCATCGAGCCGGTAATGTCAGAGCTGGAAGCCGGGGAGCTGGACCCGGAGCCTGTCCGGGAACGTCTTGCAAAGCTTCAGACATTCTGTGACCGTGCCAATTTATCGGCGAATGACGCCAAGGCGGAAGCCCGGCGCGCGCTTGAGTCGGTCAGCCAGAACCGAAGCGCGGCCAATGCCTATCAGAAAGTCGCCCAGAATCCCCGGAAGTAGCGTCATTAAATTGACTCTGGGGGTCGCTCAGTCTTAAATACGGCAAAACATCCCCGCAAGAGATTCGTTTTGATGTCCAAGAATAATAAAGTGCTGGTGCTCAGCGAGGACGAAGCAAGAACACGCGACATTGTCACCATTCTGGAGTTTATCGGCGAAGAAGACATTGCCTACGGCGAAGAGGCCCGGTCTCTGTTGCTGGAACCGGGGTCCCTTGAAGAAGCGTCGGTGGTTATTCTTGACGGTAACGATGTTTCAGCCAGCAGCACGGTCGCTACGATTAGCCAGTCTACCCAGGGTGTTCCAATCCTGATGGTCGGGGATCCGGACCTTCATATGCTGTCGGATGAAGACAGCAACCGGATCATTGCCCGTATGGAATGGCCCCTGAATTATACCAAGTTTGTGGATTCCCTCTATCGCGCCCAGATCTTCCGGGATCAGTACGCCCGTTCCCAGGAACGTGGCCAGCAGCGTGGCCTTCAATTGTTCCGCAGCCTGGTGGGCACCAGCCGTAAGGTTCAGTCAGTGCGCCAGCTTATGGAACAGGTCGCGGACAAAGAGGTCAGCGTTCTGATCACCGGCGAATCCGGGACCGGCAAGGAAGTGGTCGCCCGTAACCTGCATTACCATTCCAGCCGTCGGGACAAGCCGTTTGTTCCGGTTAACTGTGGCGCCATCCCTGCCGAGCTTCTGGAAAGTGAACTGTTCGGCCACGAGAAAGGCGCGTTCACTGGCGCCATCACCGCCCGCATCGGCCGCTTTGAAATGGCCGAGGGCGGCACCCTGTTCCTGGATGAAATTGGCGATATGCCGCTGAACATGCAGGTGAAGATTCTTCGGGTTCTGCAGGAACGTACGTTCGAGAAAGTGGGGAGTAACCGGACGCAGACCGCCGATGTGCGGGTGATTGCGGCCACCCACAAGCACCTGGAAGACATGATCAGTAGTGGTGATTTTCGTGAGGATCTCTATTACCGTCTCAATGTTTTTCCCATCGAGATGCCGGCCCTGCGGGAGCGGGTTGAGGACATTCCGTTGTTGATCAACGAACTGATCTCTCGGATGGAAAAGGAAAAGCGGGGATCGCTGCGAATGAATTCCGCCGCGATCATGAGCCTGTGCCGGCACGACTGGCCGGGTAATGTCCGGGAACTGGCGAACCTGGTGGAGCGACTGGCGATCATGCATCCCTATGGCGTGATCGGCGTTCAGGAGCTGCCCAAGAAATTCCGTTACGTTGACGATTTTGACGAAAACCGCCCGGTTGAAGATTCCGGCATGCCCTCGGGCATTCCCGGCCTGGTAGGGCTGGACGCCCCGGCGCTGCTTCCGGTGAACGGGATCGACCTGAAAGACTATCTGTCCAACCTTGAGAAGCAGTTAATCCAGCAGGCTCTGGACGAATCCAGTGGTGTGGTCGCCCGCGCTGCGGAAAAACTGCGGATTCGCCGTACAACCCTGGTTGAGAAGGTTCGCAAATACGGTCTCAGGGACGAAGAATCCGAAGAGACCTGATCGCTATTGACAGAATTCGGCGGCGTCAAAGGTTTGTAACCTGCGGCGCCGTCGCTCGTTCAGGGCGACAGAAAACCGTCATCTCCCCACCTCAGTAATTTCCTTCCTGTTGATATTCCAAAGAAAATCAATTCTGGCACAGTCCTCGCTTAGATACTGACAAAGAACACCGAAACGATCCATCCGATTGGTGCGGGCCGGAATCAGGTCCGGTCAGAGGGCGAGTTTATGAGTCAGTTACAGTTTCTGAGTCTGTCAGCAGCGGAAGAGTCTTCCGTGAACGCTGCGGCCGACGTCAACGACAAGGTAACCGCATTGTTTCCGGAACAGGACGATGAGGCCGTGGGTACAGCCCTGGACCTGTTTAACCAGATGTCCCGGCAGATCACCGACTCCTACCGGACACTGGAATCCCGGGTCAATCAGTTATCCGGTGAACTGACGGCGGAATCCCGCCAGCGCCAGGTGGAACTTGAACAGAAAGAAGAGCTGGCAGACCGGCTGTCTACCTTGCTGCAGGCTCTACCGGCGGGGGTAGTAGTACTGGACAGCCAGGGCGTGGTTACCCAGACCAACCCGGCCGCCATCACGCTGCTTGGTGAGCCGCTGGACGGCGAGCGCTGGGTGGATGTAATTCGCCGTTGCTTTGCCCCGCGCCGGGATGACGGCCACGAGGTGTCGCTGAAGGATGGTCGGCGGGTCAGTATTGAGATCCGTACCATGGAAAACCAGCCCGGTCAGCTGATTCTGCTGACGGACCTGACCGAAACCCGTCAGCTCCAGAGCCAGCTTGCCCATGCCCAGCGGTTATCCGCCATGGGCAAGATGGTGGCCTCGCTGGCTCACCAGATCCGCACGCCCCTGTCGGCGGCGATTCTCTACGGTGGCCATCTGAGCCAGCCCGATCTTGAGGAAGAGCTGCGTCAGCGCTGTGCGTCCAGGCTGATGTCCCGCCTGACCCATCTGGAGCAACAGGTGCGGGACATGTTGATCTTCGCGAGGGACGAGACCCGGCTTGCCGAGGAACTGTCCACAGAAAGTCTCGCTCAGGCGTTGAAATCGGCCATTGATGGCCTGCGTCAGCCTGCTGGCGTGCAGATTGAACTGAACTGCAATGTGGCCGATCAGCCCATGCTGTGTAATCGCGATGCCCTTGTCGGCGCCTGTACCAACCTGGTCAATAACAGTATCGAGGCGGGTGCCAAGCGCATCAGCGTGTCCATGGAGCAGCAGTCAAACGAGCTGACCGTTCAGGTGTCAGACGATGGTCCGGGCTTTTCCGCGGATCAGACCAACCAGATGCTGGAAGCGTTCTATACCACCAAATCCCACGGTACCGGGCTTGGCCTGGCGGTTGTGCAGGCGGTGGTCAAAGCCCATCAGGGCAGTTTTGATATTCAGTCACCCGCTGAAGGCGGCGCAGTGGCCATTCTTTCACTGCCGTTACTGCGCGCTTCATCCAGTGACCGGCAGTCAAAAAACAAGCAGAAGAATAGCTAGAACAATAGCCGGTATCGGAGGCAACTATGGCCAGGGCACAAATTCTCATTGTTGAAGACGACCACGACCTGCGGGAAGCGCTGGTCACCACCCTGGAGCTGGCGAAGTTCCGGGTGCGGGAAGCCGCGGACGCCGAGCAGGCACTCAAGTGCCTGGCGGAAGGGTCTGTGGATATGGTGGTCAGTGACGTCAACATGCCGGGAATGTCCGGGCACGAGCTGTTGTTCGAGGTTCAGCGCCAGCATCCGGGCCTGCCGATGATGCTGATCACGGCTTACGGCCAGATCAGTCATGCGGTTTCCGCCATGCAGGCCGGGGCCATCGATTATCTGGTCAAGCCCTTTGAGCCGGCGGTACTGGTGAATGCTGTCACCCGGATTGTCGGCGGCACCCGCAATAGCCGCGGCAGCGACGCGCCTGTGGCCGAAGACCCGATCAGCAAGCGCATGTTCCAGCTTGCGGCCAAAGTGGCCGCCAGTGATTCCACCGTAATGATTTCCGGCGAGAGTGGCACGGGCAAAGAGGTACTGGCGCGCTATATTCATAACCAGTCACCCCGAGCAGATCAGCCGTTTATCGCGATCAACTGTGCGGCGATTCCGGAGAACATGCTGGAGGCGATTCTTTTCGGCCATGAAAAAGGTGCCTTCACCGGCGCGGTGGCGTCCTCACCGGGCAAGTTCGAGCAGGCCAATGGCGGTACCATTTTGCTGGACGAGATTTCGGAAATGGATCTGGGGCTCCAGTCCAAGCTGCTTCGCGTTCTTCAGGAACGGGAAGTGGAACGGGTGGGTGGTCGCAAGACCATTCAACTGGATGTACGGGTGATTGCCACCACCAACCGCGATCTCGGCCATTACGTGCGTGAAGGCCAGTTCCGGGAAGATCTGTATTACCGACTAACTGTCTTCCCAATGCACTGGCAGCCACTGCGTGAACGACCCCTGGACATCATGCCGTTGGCCACGTCATTGCTGAAAGCCCACTGCCGCAAGATGAAACTGACCGGCATTACCTTTTCAGCGGATGCAAAACAGGCGCTGACCGGCCACCGCTGGCCCGGTAACGTGCGGGAACTGGACAACGCCCTGCAGCGGGCACTGGTTCTGCACCAGGGTAATGTGATTCAGGCCAGTGATCTGTGCCTGGAGCTGGGTATCAATGGCCGTATGGATTCGAGTGCGCCGGCGCCGGCCACTATAATGGACCGCGCCGACAGTTCGAGAACGGAATCGGCGGGTTACGATGCGAACGGGTATGAAGATCCCACGGAGACGGCGGATCTACCATTGCAAAACGAAACTTTGCGAAGCGAGGGCGGTTCGTCCCTTGGCGACGAAGTCCGTCAGCGTGAGTTCAGAATTATTATTGACGCCCTGCGCAGAGAGCGGGGCCGTCGGAACCGCGCCGCGGAGCAGCTAGGTATCAGCCCAAGAACCCTGAGATACAAACTGGCTCAGATGCGGGATGCGGGCATTGACCTGGATTCGGAGCTTGCGACCGCCTGAGTATTGAAACGTCTCCTTCGATTGGCGCCCCCGGGTGCCTTTTTTATTTGTCAAAAGATCGTCGCCCCGGATCGCCCTTCAAGAATTATTCCTTCCAAGTTACTGAAAAATAATAAACTAAAATGGTTGGCCTGCTATTTGCTGAGCTTAGGGTAATTCGTTAATACGTGAAAAAGCGGGCCTGAACAGGGCTCGCCCGGGAGAGACAATCATGGTTCAACGTGCCGACATCAACAGCGTTCTTTCCGAAATTCGCAATATGCGCTCCCAGATGATGGACAACCAGCGGGTCCAGCAGGATAACGCGCTGAAGGGTCAGATTGACCGTCCCTCTGGCGTGCAGGAAACCCAGCAGACCCCGAAGTTCAGTGACATGCTGAGTCAGGCGGTCAGCTCCGTGAACGAGGTCCAGAAAACGTCCAGCGATCTGAAAACTGCTTACGAGATGGGTGACCCGAATGTCGATATTACCCGCGTCATGATTGCATCCGAAAAATCCTCAATTGCCTTCGAGGCGCTGACCCAGGTGCGAAACCGCGTGGTGCAGTCCTACGAAGACATCATGAATATGCCGATCTAATAGCGGAGCACACCCATGGCCAGCGTACCTGCCGAAACTTCAGGCTCCAATTATCCCGCCACAGGCTCTGAAGGCTCCGAAAGCCGGAGCGACATGCTGTTCGGGTTCAACCGACTGAATCTGTTGCGCCAGATCGGTCTTATGGTGGGGCTGGCAGCCAGCGTCGCCCTCGGTGTTTCCGTGGTGCTCTGGGCCCAGGAACCGAACTACCGCCCGGTGGTGGCGGATATGTCCGGCTATAACCCCCAGGACGTCATCAGCATTCTGAGCGGCAACAACATCGACTACCGTATGGAGCCTAACACCGGCGCGCTGCTGGTGCCTGCCGACCAGGTCTACAACGCGCGCCTGAAACTTGCGGCCGAGGGTGTGACCGACCAGCAGACCATCGGCTATGAGCTGATGGATCGCGAGCAGGGCCTGGGCACCTCCCAGTTCATGGAAACCATTACCTATCGCCGGGGCCTTGAGGGCGAGCTGGCCCGCACCATCAGTAGCATGCGTTCGGTCCGTGCCGCGCGGGTTCACCTGGCCATACCCGAGCGTTCGGTCTTTGTTCGGGATGCCCGCACGCCAACCGCCTCGGTGTTTCTGGAAGTATTTGCCGGGCGTCGAATGGAGCAGGAGCAGATCGCTGCCATCATCAACCTGGTGGCCGGCAGCATTCCCGAGATGAGCAAAGAGAACGTCACCGTTGTGGATCAGAGTGGCAATCTGTTGACAGGACAGGATGGCAACAACGACGCCCGGCAGCTGGAAGACCAGCAGGACTATACCCGCCAGATCGAAGAACGGCTGACCAAGCGCATCAATTCCCTGGTTGGTCCGGTGGTTGGCAATGGCCGGTACCGGGCGGAAGTCACTGCCGATCTTGATTTTTCATCCGTCGAGCAGGCCGAAGAACTCTACAACCCGGACCAGCAGGCCGTGCGCAGTGAGCGGACCATGACCGAACAGCGCGTGGCGGGAACAAATGGCGGCATTCCTGGTGCCTTGTCCAACCAGCCGCCGGCCGAACCGGCAGTACCCGAGCAGGTGAATGCCGGAAACGGGCAGGATGGTGAAGGCCAGGCGCCGCCAACGCCGGTCAACGTGCGGGAAGAATCCACACGGAACTATGAGATGGACCGCACTGTCAGTTACATACGCCAGGAATACGGCCGGCTTGACCGACTGAGTGTGGCCCTGGCCGTGGACGATATGCGAGTGGTTGACCCACAGACCGGTGAGGTCACCTATGAACCCTGGCCGGAAGAAGAGCTACAGCGCCTGACCATGCTGGTGCGGGATGCGGTGGGCTACTCTGCGGCCCGGGGTGACAGCGTCACGGTGATGAACACGGCGTTTGCCACCGAAGAAGAAATTGAGTTCACCGAGCCGTCGTTCTGGGAGCAGCCCTGGTTCTGGGATCTGATGAAACAGGTTCTGGCTGGTCTGGTGATTCTGGTGCTGATACTCGGGCTGCTGCGCCCGACCCTGAAATCCCTGTCTGGCGGCGGCCGTGCCCAGCGTGGCGAAGGACGGAGCGACGACTATGACAGCCTCGAGGGCATTGAGGGCGGCGACGAGTTACGGGAAGCCATGAAGGGACAGGACGATCTGCTTTTGCCCGGTGCAACGGACAGTTATGATAGGCAATTGAACGCCCTGAAAGGTCTGGTCGCTGAAGATCCGGCCAGGGTGTCCCAGGTAATGCGTCAATGGGTGAATGTCGATGACTGATGAAAATACCCGCGAAGGGAATGGGCCGGCAAAGCCCCAGCGGAAAATCCCGCGGGTAGAGCAGGCCGCCATTCTGCTGATGTCTCTGGGCGAGAGCGATGCCGCGCAGATACTCAAGCATATGGGCCCGAAAGAGGTTCAGCGGGTGGGCGTTGCCATGGCCCAGATGAAAGAAGTCAGCAAGGACGACGTCACCTACGTGCTGAACAACTTTGTCGAGGCGGTTGGCGGCCAGACCGGCCTGGGCGTGGGTAACGATGATTATATCCGCACTATGCTGACCCAGGCGCTGGGGGACGACAAGGCCTCCAGCCTGATCGATCGGATTCTGATCGGCGGCAATACTACCGGTCTGGACACCCTTAAATGGATGGAGCCCAGGGCGGTGGGTGATATTATCCGTTATGAACATCCCCAGATTCAGGCCATCGTTATCTCCTATCTGGATCCGGACCAGGCCGCCGAGATTCTCGGCACTCTGGACGACAAGGTCCGCCTTGATGTGATGATGCGTGTGGCTTCGCTGGAGAGCATCCAGCCCCAGGCCCTGCAGGAACTGAACGATATTCTGGAGAAGCAGTTCTCCGGTGGTTCCGCCGCCCAGACCAGCCGTATCGGCGGGGTGAAGCGTGCGGCGGATATCATGAACTTCATGGAGCGCAGCGCCGAGGGCACCCTGATGGATTCCATCAAGGATATGGACCCGGATCTTGCCTCCACTATTGAAGATCTGATGTTTGTCTTCGATAACCTGGCGGAAATCGACGATCGGGGCATTCAGGCCCTGCTGCGGGAAGTGTCTTCCGAGGTGCTGGTGGTTGCCCTTAAGGGTGCCGACGATGCGGTGCAGGAGAAGATCTTCAAGAACATGTCCAAGCGGGCTTCCGAGCTTCTGCAGGATGACCTTGAGGCCAAGGGCCCGGTGAAGGTCAGTGAGGTGGAATCCGCCCAGAAAGACATTATCACCATCGCACGCCGTATGGCCGAAGCGGGTGAAATCACCCTCGGTGGTGCCGGCGAAGAAATGATGTGATGCTGAACTGATGAAAGACCCGCGCCGCAACCTCGACCGCATTCCCAAGGAAAATCTCACCGCTTACGAGCGCTGGGAGCTTCCGCTGCTGGATGCCCGTGGTAACGAGGTGGCGCGGGAAGAGGAACGGGATGTAAAGCCCCTGACCGCAGCCGATATCGACGAGATCCGTAAGGCCGCCCGGGAAGACGGGCTTGAAGAAGGTCGCAAGGAAGGCTACGACGCAGGGCACAAAGAAGGCCATGAAGCCGGCCACAAAGAGGGATTTGCCTCCGGCGAAGCCCAGGGCCGGGAGACGGGCACCGAAAAGGGCCTGGAAGAAACCCGGAAAGACGTTGAAGCCAGGCTGGAGCGCCTGGAAGAACTCATGGGCGAGTTGCTGGTGCCGATTCAGCGTCATGAGGACGAGCTGGAAAGCGCACTGGTGAACCTGACCACGGTTCTATCCAGAGCTGTGCTGTATCGCGAACTGTCGCTGGATTCCTCCCAGATTACTGCCGTGGTGAAAAAGGCCATGGCCACACTGCCTTCTACCCGTGAAAACGTCCGCATTCATATCCACCCCGATGATTACGAGTTCGTCAGCGAAGTGGCCGAGCGCTTTGAGGCAAAGGCCTCCGTGGTGGAAGACGCGGCCATCATGCGAGGCGGCTGCAAGCTTGAAACCCGGCACAGCCTGGTGGATTTCACCATCGAACGACGCTTCCAGAAAGCCGTGCAGGACATGCTGAGTGAGGAACTGGATCAGGAAACCCCAGGCGACGGCGAAGAGCTGGACGCGATGATGGGCGATCTGACGGATTTCCGTCGCGATGTCCTCGATAACCAGGAAAACACCGACAGCGGGGAGGGCGACGACCATGACGGCAGGTCTGGCTGATCGTCTGAACCGCTTGCAGAAAGGTCTGGCCCGGGCGCCGGAACCGGAGCTGTCGGGCCGTCTCACCCGGATGGTGGGGCTGACACTGGAATGCGTGGGTTGCCCGATGGTAGTGGGCGACCGCTGTATTATTACCGGGCAGGGCACGGGCACCGTTGAGGCCGAAGTGGTGGGCTTTGAGGACGAACGCGTCTATCTGATGCCGTTGACCGCCATCGAGGGGCTTCGTCCCGGTGCCCGGGTTGTTCCCATGGCCAGGGCGAGCCGTGTGCCGGTGGGGCCGGAGCTGCTTGGCCGGGTGGTCAACGGCAACGGTGAACCGTTGGACGGCAAGGGCCCGCTGCAAACGGAAAAGCGGGTGGCGCTCAGTGGGGACATCATCAACCCGCTGGATCGGGCGCCGGTTCGCCAGTCAATGGATGTGGGTATCCGCGCGATCAACTCGTTGATGACCGTGGGCCAGGGCCAGCGCCTGGGGCTGTTTGCAGGCAGCGGCGTGGGTAAAAGTGTGCTGCTGGGCATGATGACCCGCTTCACCGATGCGGATATTACCGTGGTCGGTCTGATCGGCGAGCGGGGCCGTGAGGTCAAGGAGTTCATTGAAGATATTCTGGGTGAGGAAGGCCTGGCCCGGTCCGTGGTCGTGGCTTCGCCAGCGGATGATTCGCCCCTGATGCGTCTGCGGGCCGCCATGCTGACTACCCGTATTGCCGAATATTACCGGGACCAGGGTAAACGGGTCCTGTTGCTGATGGATTCACTCACGCGCTACGCCCAGGCCCAGCGTGAAATAGCCCTGGCGGTAGGCGAGCCCCCGGCAACCAAGGGCTACCCGCCTTCGGTATTTGCCAAGCTGCCGCAACTGGTGGAGCGCACCGGTAACGGTCGTCCCGGCGGAGGTTCCATTACCGCCTTCTACACGGTGCTGACCGAAGGGGACGACCAGCAGGACCCGATTGCCGATGCCACCCGGGCGATTCTTGATGGCCATATCGTGCTGTCCCGACGGCTGGCGGAAGAGGGCCACTATCCGGCCATTGATGTGGAAGCGTCCATCAGCCGGGTCATGCCCCAGGTCACAGACCCCGCCCATTTCGCGCGGGCCCAGCGATTCAAACAGGTATACTCCCGCTACCAGCAGGCACGGGATCTGATCAGTGTCGGGGCTTATGTCAAAGGCTCTGATCCGGAAACGGATTTTGCCATTGCCCACATTGCCAATATGCGCCAGTTCCTGCAGCAGGGCCTGAACGACAGCGCCACGCTGGATGAAAGCGTGAAACAACTGATGGCCGTGGTTCCCGAGCGTCGTTCGCCTGATCGTCCCAAAACACCGCCTTCCGGCAATGAAAGCGAGGCCCGCTGATGCTGCGGTCGCAACGCCTTCAGGTGGTGCTGAAGCTGGAAGAGCAGAAGGAAAAGCAGGCGCTGGAAAAAATGGCAGAAGCCCAGAAGGCCCACGAGGCCCAGCGCCAGCAGATCGAGAACCTCGAAAGCTATCAGCAGGAGTACCGTGACCAGATCCGCGCGAACCAGCACGGTGTTGTGCCGGTGTCCCGCCTGCAGGCCTATCAGGCCTTTATTGGCCAGCTGGACCAGGTGATTACCCAGCAGCAGTCGGTACTGCAGCAGGCCGAAGCACGGCTGGACAGCTGCCGCGAGGCCTGGCAAAGGGCGTGGGAGCGCCGGCGAGGCATGGAGAAGTATATTGAAACCTGTCGCCGTCAGGAGCAGCAGGACATGGATGCCCGGGAGCAGAAACTGGCAGATGAGGCCGCCAACCGGGTTTACCAGCGTCGCCGCTAACACGGATGCAAAATTCCGGCATTGAACTATCCTTTAGTATAAAGTCCTATCTGCTTTTCGCTCACAATCCATGGATTTTACGGAGGCTCATGAATGCCGATTCAGACACATCGCAGTGATGATGGTCGTACCCTGACCATCCGCATTGAGGGACGATTTGATTTCAGTACTCACCAGGCATTCCGCAATGCCTATGAGCACGAGACCAGCGATGTGCAGAAGTTTATTGTGGACCTCTCCGATACCACCTATCTCGATAGCTCGGCACTGGGCATGTTGTTGCTGCTCCGCGATCATGCCGGCGGTGACAGCGCCCGAATCCAGCTTCAGAACTGCAATAACGACGTGCGCCGGATTCTGACCATTTCCAACTTCGAGCAGCTTTTCTCCATTAAATGAAGGGCAACCAGCCACTCAGAATCCTGATCGCTGATGATAGCGACAGTGACCGGCTGATCCTCAAAACCCTGATGAAACGCCTTGGCCATGAAGTCAGGGCGGCGGCCGATGGCGGGGAAGCCGTTGCCGTTTTTTCCGATTACCGTCCGGATATTGTTTTGCTGGATGTGTTGATGCCGGTCATGGATGGCATCACTGCGGCACGTAAAATCAAGGATCTGGCCGGCGAGGAGCTGGTGCCTGTCATTTTTCTGACGTCCCTGACGGATGCCGATGCCCTGGCCCGGTGCCTTGACGCCGGCGGCGACGACTTTCTTACCAAGCCCTACAACAAGATCATTATCCAGGCGAAGCTGGGTGCATTTAACCGGATGCGGAAAATGCACCGGACCCTGAGCCGGCAGCGGGATCTGATCCGCGAGCGCAACAGTCAGCTTCTAGAAGAACAGCAACTGGCCAGACGGGTGTTCGACAACATTGCCCATACCGGTTGCCTGGATGCCGACAATATTCGCTATCACGTCTCGCCCCTGTCGATCTTCAATGGCGACATCCTGTTTGCCTGCCCCAGGCCGGCCGGGGGCATGCATGTGCTGATTGGTGATTTCACCGGGCACGGTCTGCCTGCGGCTATCGGGGCCCTGCCGATTGCGGAAATTTTTTACGGCATGACCAGCATGGGCTTTAGCGGAAGTGACGTGCTGCGTGAGATTAACGACAAGCTGTGCAGGATTCTGCCTACCGGCATGTTCTGTTGCGCGGCCCTGGTACAGGCAGATTTTCACCTGAACCAGCTGAAAATCTGGAATGGTGGTCTGCCGGATGGCCTGCTGTTCCGGAAGGACGGCATGCGCGAGACCGTCACGTCTCGGCATCTACCCCTGGGTGTTCTCAATGCAGCACGCTTTGATGCGAGCATGGATCTGTTCCAGACGGACGCCGGCGACCGGCTGCTGATGATGACCGATGGCGTGCTTGAGGCAGAGAATGAGCAGTCCGAGCGCTATGGAGAGGCTCGTCTCTGGCGGGCACTGGAGGCGGCTCACAATGGCGAGGCGGCGATTGCCACCCTGCTTGAGGACATCCAGGCCTTTACCGGTGAACAGTCGAGCCAGGACGACCTGACACTGGTGTCCCTGGAAATGGTGATTGCCTCGGAATTCCAGGAGTCTGCCCAGCGCCTGCCGCAATCCTCGTTAATGGGCCCGGCCCACTGGCACTGCGTGTATGAAGTGCGGGATGAAACCCTGGCCCAGTTCAGCCCATTGCCACTTTTGCTGCATATCTGCATGGAGGTACCGGGGTTGAGGCGCAAGACCGCAGATATCTACACGCTTCTGTCCGAGCTCTACAATAATGCGTTGGAACACGGAGTTCTGGATCTGTCCTCCGATTTGAAGCGCTCTTCTGATGGTTTCAGCTATTATTACGAGGAAAGAGAGCGTCGGCTTGAGGATGTCAGCGGCCATTTCATAAGGTTCGAGCTGACCCACGGAGCCACGGAGGAGGGCGGACGGCTGACGATCGTCTGTGAAGACAGCGGCCGCGGGTTCAGCCAGGATAATCGGGGGACCTCGGAAAACCCGGGCGCCGGATACAGTGGTCGCGGGTTACTGCTGATGCAGAAACTCGGGCATTCCCTGCACTATTCGGAGTATGGTAGCAGGGTTGAAATTGTTTATGATTGGGAGTTAGCCACCAAACAACCAGGGGGTTGGTCATGAATGACAAACCGCACCTAGACGAAGAGGCGCTTACGGAACTTCAGGATGTCATGGAAGATGAATTCGATGTCCTGATTGAAACCTATCTGAAGGATTCGTCCGACCGGATAAGTTACCTCCGTAACGCCATCGGTAAGGCGGACGCCGACGCGTTTGCCAAAACCGCCCACAGCTTCAAGGGAAGCTCGATCAATATCGGGGCGCCCAGACTTGGCGCTCTCTGCCGGCGTGCGGAAGAGGCGGGGAAGGACAATCGCCTGGACGAAGCGTCCCACGTTGTGGACGACATCGAGACAGAGTTCCAGCATGTGGAAGAAACCCTCAAGAGATTCCTTGCCTGATTAAACCACTGCGATGATGGCATCGCTTTTGCTCTCTTTACCGAAAGTGCTGACTATCAGCGCACTTTCCAAAGCAAAAGCGGCAAGAGGTTGCCATGTCACAGATGGTTCTCCCACAAAATCTTTCCAGCAAGGCGCCCTCCGAGGCCGCCAACTCCTCCGCGTCGTCCCGACCGGGCGATGACAAAACCGGTGAAAGTTCCTTTGACGCGGTGTCCCGTTCCGAGAAGGAGCGACTGGAGGCAAAGGCCAGAAAAGCTGACGCCGAAAAGGCTGACAGCAAAAACGCCGACACTGAAAAAGCGGACAAGAACAGGCCCGAAAGTGAGGGCACGGCTAAAGCCGGAAAACCGGAAGAGTCCGCGAAGACGGCAGATTCCACCAATCCTGCAGGCGAAAAGTCCGGTGACGAGTCCGGGCAGGATATTGCCGCTGGCAAGGGCAAGGATGGATCAGAACCCGTTGAGCCCCTGTCGGGAACGGGAGAAGTAACAGCCGATCCTGACCAGCTGGCAGTGGACAGTGTGGCCGTGACCTTTGCCGACCTGCAGTCACTGGTTGCCGGAGCCCAGCTTCAGGGAGCAGGTGGTGCGCTGGCGAGCGGAACCGCCGGGGCGGCGGTGAACGGCACTGGCACCGGTCCGAGCGGCCAGGCTTTGCCCTTTATTCAGGGATCGATCATGTCTCTGGCGGGGCAGGGCGGCACGGGTAAAAACGGAAGTATGGGCTTGCAGGCCCAGAATACATCGACGTCAGGCATGGCATTGACGGAAACTCTGTTGGCCGGCGTCAGTACCGAGGCAGCCAAGGCCTCGGAAAGCCCCCTGCTGCAGAATGCGATCCGGTTCCAGGGCGCTATGGAGTCGGTCAACGCCCAGGCCAACGCGGTGAATACCCCGAAAATGGCTCCGGACGCGCCGGTTATGCGGGGCTATACAACCTCTATTGATGTGCCGGTTAATCACGCTGAGTGGGGCGACAAGGTGGCCGGAAAGCTTACCTGGTTGACTGCGGCCAATATGTCCGTTGCCGAGATTCATCTGACGCCACCGGATATGGGGCCCATGGAGGTTCGGGTTCAGGTACAGAATGAACAGGCGAACATAACGGTTCACTCCGCCAACCCGGCGGTCCGGGATCAGCTTGAACTGCACAGTCATCGCCTGCGGGATATGCTCAGCGAGCAGGGCCTGTCCCTGGAGCAGTTTGATGTATCCGATTCTGGCCGCGACCAGGCCGGTGATGGCGATAATGGTGAAAACGCTGGCGGCGGTGACGGACTACTGTCTGATGTCGACGCTGACGAGACCGGTGCCACACCGCAATACCTGGACCTTAGCTGGAAAGGCGAAGTGGACATCTTCGCCTGATCAACCTGCCATAAAGAACTTCCTGCCACAGGCTTTGCCGAACCCCCTTACCAGCGCTAAACTGCTGTTCCGGTAAGGGGGTTTTGCCATTCTGGCCCGCCCTTTGCTTCTTATCCCTTAAACCTGGCCGTTACGACGGATTTCTGGCAGACGATACTTATGGCTGAAAACAACGCACCTGCGGAAGCGCCTCCCAAGAAGGGAAAGCTCAAACTGATCATCATTCTGACCTTGCTGGTGGTGATGGCTGTGGGCTTGTCAGTGGTCGGCACGCTCTGGTTTATTGGCGCCGACATTCCGGGCCTGAGCAGCGAGGAAGTGCCGGCCGGGGAGGCGGAAGAGGCCTTTGTTCCCAGCGGCTACACGGTTCTTGAAAAAGCTCTGGTGACCACGGTCGAGGCAGAGGGACGCCAGCGGTACGCCCAGGTTTATGTGGCTCTGGAAGCCAAGGATCAGGACGCCCTTGCCGCCGCCAGCCTGCACATGCCGCTGGTGCGCAGTCAGCTTCTGGGCGTGCTGGCAGGCAGTGATTTTATGGAATTGCAGACGCCGGAAGGGCGGAAGAAACTGGCGGATCAGATGCTGGTTGCCGCCAACACGGTACTGGGGCAGGAAGGCGCGCCGCCTCTGCAACGGGTGTTGTTCAGAAATTTCGTGGTTCAATAGCAAGAGATGGCCATAAAAGTCTTTCGGGCTTAACTCAGAGGCTGAGAAACGTATGCAGGACTTACTGTCACAGGACGAAATCGATGCGCTACTCCACGGAGTGGACGATGGCGATATCGATACCTATGAGGAATCTGATGGCGAGGGGGTAAAAGACTACGACCTCGCCAGTCAGGATCGGATCGTCCGTGGCCGGATGCCAACGCTCGAGATGATCAACGAGCGCTTTGCCCGCTACACCCGCATCAGCCTGTTCAATCTGTTGCGCCGTAACGCCGATGTGTCGACTGGCGGTGTCCAGATCATGAAATTCGGCGAATACATTCACACGCTTTACGTGCCTACCAGCCTGAACCTGACCAAGGTTCGGCCACTGCGAGGTACCTCCCTGTTTGTGCTGGACGCCAAGCTGGTGTTCAAGCTGGTGGACAATTTCTTTGGCGGCGAGGGTCGTCACGCCAAGATTGAAGGCCGGGAATTCACCCCCACCGAAACGCGGATCGTCCAGATGGTGCTGAACCAGGTGTTTCACGACATGCGTGAAGCCTGGCATGCGGTTCTGAAAGTCGACTTTGAATACCTCAGCTCGGAAGTTAACCCGGCGATGGCCAACATTGTCAGCCCGAGTGAGGTGGTCGTTGTGAGCACTTTCCATATCGAGCTGGATGGCGGTGGCGGTGAACTGCACATGGCCATGCCTTACTCCATGATCGAGCCTGTACGGGACGTTCTGGATGCGGGGGTTCAGAGTGATATCGACGATGTGGACGAGCGCTGGGTCAATGCCCTTCAGGAAGACATCAAGGACGTGAACGTGCCGATCAACGCCACGGTTTGCCGCCGGCGCATATCGCTGCGGGATGTGGCGAAGTTCAAGGATGGCGACATTATTCCGGTAGAGATGCCAGAAACGCTGACCCTGACCGCGAATGGCATACCCATATACAACGCCACCCTGGGAACCCGGGACGGCAAGCTGGCACTGAAAATCAGGAATCGGGCATCGTTGCCCAAGGTCAAAAAACAATTGAAGGTGGGACGCAATGGCTGACGACGACAAGAAAGACGAGCAGGAGCTCAGCGAAGACGAGAAGCTTGCCGCTGAGTGGGAATCGGCCATGGAAGAGTCCGGAGGCTCTGACGACAAGTCCGGCGACGGTGATCGCGAGGACGAGTGGGCGGCGGCTATGGAAGAAGCCGGGGAATCCGGGGACGATGAAAAGTCCAACGTGCGTTCGGCACCCATGGAGGAGTTTCCGGAGGGCTCGAAAATCGCCCAGGGCGATGGCCCGGCGCCCGATCTGGACGTGATCCTTGATATCCCCGTGACCATTTCCATGGAAGTGGGCAATACCCAGATCCCCATCCGCAACCTGCTGCAACTGAACCAGGGCTCGGTGATCGAGCTGGACCGGCTGGCGGGTGAGCCGCTGGATGTGCTGGTAAACGGCACACTTATCGCCCACGGCGAGGTGGTAATGGTTAACGAGAAGTTCGGCATACGTCTGACAGACGTCATCAGCCCGGGCGAGCGCATCAAGCGGTTGCAGAAGTAAATGGCGGGTCCAGAGGAAACCGCGGCAGCGGCATCAGCAGCAGCGACTGGCACCGGCTCGGCGCCGGACACCCTGGCTACCATGCTGACTCTTGGTCTGGGCCTTCTGGCGGTGCTTGCCCTTATTTTCGGCTGCGCGTGGATCGTGCGGCGGATGGGTGGCATGAGCGGCGGCAATACCCGCGCCATCAAGGTGGTGTCGGTGATGCCCATGGGCACCCGGGAGCGCGTTGCCCTGATCGAGGTGGGCGGCAAGCAGATTCTGGTTGGCGTTACGCCCCAGACCATTCGCACTCTCCATGTTTTCGACGAGCCCGTGGTATCGGCGGGCGAGCCTGCCTCTGGCGATTTCGCACGGAAACTGCAGGGCATGATCGGCAAATCCTGGGGCTCCGGCTCATCCAACAGGGAAGATTCCTGATATGCGGTTCCGGCTGTCCCGGCAAAGTGTGTCTCTGCTGTCGCTGATTCTGCTTCTTGTATGCGCGCCGTCGGTACTGGCCCAGGCAGAACCACAGGGTATTCCCGGCATTCCGGCGTTCACCGTGACCCCGGGCGAAGGGCAGGGTGTGGAGGAATACTCGGTATCCCTGCAGATTCTGGCGTTCATGACGGCGCTAACGTTCCTGCCGGCGATGCTGATGATGATGACGTCCTTTACCCGCATCATCGTGGTGTTTGCCATACTGCGGCAGGCGCTGGGTCTGCAGTCCACGCCGTCGAATCAGGTACTTCTGGGCCTGACCCTTTTCCTCACAATTTTCATCATGAAACCGGTGCTTGAAGAGGTGAATACGGTGGCTCTGCAGCCCTATATGGAGCAGGAGATAACCTCCCTTGAAGCAGTCCAGCAGGCCAGCGAGCCCTTTCGGGATTTCATGATGGCCCAGACCCGCGAAAGCGACCTGGCGCTGTTCATGGGCATTGCCGACGAGCAGTACGCCAGCCCCGAGGAAGTGTCCTTCTGGGTGCTGCTGCCGGCGTTTGTCACCAGCGAGCTGAAAACCGCTTTCCAGATCGGGTTCATTCTTTTTATTCCGTTTCTTATTATCGACATGGTGGTGGCCAGCGTTCTGATGGCCATGGGTATGATGATGCTGTCGCCGATCATTATTTCACTGCCGTTCAAAATCATGCTGTTTGTGCTGGTGGATGGCTGGTCCCTGATCATGGGAACCCTTGCCGCCAGCTATGGGATATAGCCATGAGTCCGCAAACCGTCATAGACATTCTCCGCGAGGCGCTCTGGATGATTGTGCTGCTGGCCAGCCTGATTATCGGGCCGGGCCTGCTAATCGGCCTGGTGGTCAGTACCTTTCAGGCGGCCACCCAGATTAACGAACAGACGCTGAGCTTTCTGCCCCGACTGCTGCTCACGCTCATTACAATTATTGTCGCCGGGCCGTGGATGCTGACCCAACTGACCGATCACGCTGAGCGACTGATTTCCAGCATTCCCTACCTGATCGGCTGACCGGGAATGCCAACGGAAATCACCGCGGACCTCATCAGCCAGTGGATCGGCCAGCATTTCTGGCCGTTTTTCAGGCTGGCCAGTTTCATGATGGTGATTCCGTTTATCGGCACCCAGCTGGTGCCAGCCCGAATACGGCTGGGGCTGGCGCTGCTGATGACCGTGCTGATTGTGCCCATGATTCCGGAGGTGCCCCAGGTAGACGCCCTCAGCGCCGAGGCGGTGGTGATTACCCTTCAGCAGATACTCATTGGCGTGGGCATGGGCTTCGCCCTGACGATGCTGTTCCAGCTGTTTGTATTGGCCGGCCAGATGATTGCCATGCAGATGGGCCTGGGTTTTGCCTCCATGGTGGACCCGGCCAATGGCATTAACGTGGCGGTGCTGGCGCAGATCTACACCATCACCATTACCCTCTTATACCTGTCGATGAACGGCCATCTGGTGGCGTTCGATGTGTTTATCGAGAGCTTCTACACCCTGCCGGTGGGCCTAGAGGGGCTGGGGCAGGCCGGCGTCTGGTCGCTGGCGCACCGGATCTCGTGGATGTTTGTGTCGGCGGTGCTGCTGGCGCTGCCGGCGGTCACGGCGGTGTTTATCGTCAACATTTCCTTCGGCGTCATGACCCGCGCCGCCCCCCAGATGAATATCTTTGCCCTGGGTTTCCCGATTGGCCTGATTTTTGGATTGTTTTCCATATGGGTGCTGCACGCCAATTTTCTGCCACATTTCGAGCAGTACACCCGGGAAACATTCGAATACATGCGTGAGCTTCAGGGGTTGCCCTGAAACTGACTCCAGGGTTCCGATATGGCCGAAGAGAACGAAAACAGCCAGGAAAAAACGGAAGAGCCGACCCCCCGACGACTTGAAAAAGCCCGGGAGGATGGCCAGACGGCCCGTTCCAAGGAACTGGCAACCATGGCCGTGCTTATCTCCGGCGCCATCGGGCTGCTGGTTTTTGGCGCGTCCATGGGCAAATCCATGGCCAGCATCATGCGCGACAGCTTTGTGCTTGACCGCACGGACATATTCGACACCGGGCAGATGACCCTTCATCTGCTGGCCTCTGCCAAAGAAGCAACCCTGTCCACCGCGCCTCTGTTGGTTGTGATGCTGATCGCCGCCATTGCCGGTTCGATCGGCATCGGTGGCCTGCTGATCAGCGGCAAGGCCATTGCGCCCAAACTCAACCGCATGGACCCGATCAAGGGGCTGGGGCGGATGTTCTCCATGCGCTCACTGATTGAGCTGGTCAAGGCGATCCTAAAGGTCGGCCTGGTAATGGCCGTGGCGATCCTGATCCTGGATCTGCGAACCGATGACCTTCTAAGTATCTCATCCGAGTCGTTCCGGGGGGCGATGGAGCACGTGCTCTGGACGCTGGGCTGGAGCTTTCTGGTGTTGGCCTGCGCGACGATTGTTATTGCGGTGATCGATGTGCCTTTCCAGATCTACGATCATCAGAAAAAGCTCAAGATGACGATGCAGGAGGTCAAGGACGAGTACAAGGACACGGAAGGCAAGCCGGAAGTGAAGGGCCGGATCCGTCAACTGCAGCGTGAAATGGCCCAGCGGCGAATGATGCAGGATGTGCCGGGCGCCGACGTGGTGATTACCAACCCGACCCATTATGCGGTGGCGCTGAAGTACGACCAGAAGAAGATGGCGGCGCCGATTGTAGTGGCGAAGGGGTCTGACCAGACAGCGTTCAAGATTATGGAGATTGCCCGTGAGCACAAGGTAGAGGTGATGCGTACGCCGCCTCTGACGCGGGCGGTCTATCACAACACCAAAGTGGGCGACGAGATTCCGGATGGCCTGTACATGGCTATCGCCCAGGTTCTGGCCTACGTCTTCCAGCTGCGCCAGTTCCGCAAGGGCCGTGGCGACAAACCTCATGTTCCGGATTTTCCGATTCCCTCGGATTTGCGGCGGGATGTTTAGATTTGGGTGCTGGCCTGGTTTTGTAGCCTGATAAATTGTGGGTATGCGGTTTTAGGGAGGAGCTTTCCAAAACACGCTCCTTCGGCACATCCATGTGACGCTTGGGCTCCGCCATCCATGGCTCCGCACAGTTTTGGAAAGCTCCTCCCCAAAACCGCCTTCGACCTCTCAGATATCGCTAGCTAACGTAGGTCGATGAGATGGTCTCCTCCCCTCCTAATCGGCGTCGCAATGCGCCAGGATAGGGAAGGAGAAATTTCCTATCAGAAACGAGTGGGAGGAG
>Ga0207899_1000061_pt1 | contig 57097 bp, 51 predicted proteins | sample MalvirmetaMSP134_FD_184235 | JGI IMG/M metagenome (GOLD analysis project Ga0207899, IMG submission 184235) | Marine viral communities from the Deep Pacific Ocean - MSP-134 (SPAdes) | ecosystem: Environmental > Aquatic > Marine > Oceanic | place: Pacific Ocean | collected 2011-06-28
CGTTTAGGTAGAAAAACACAGGGTAAATGTCAGTATTTACGCGTGACGATCTCAAGAAATTTATCGATATTTCGGCGCGGATCTTTTTTATTCAGCAAGATGCCAGCCAGATTAGAAAAGGTGTCTGTAACAGTCTGACCTTTAGTCGCTTTTATCTCTGGAAAATGCTTATTCAAAGTGGACTGTAGAAGTACCAATGTCTCTACATCACTGTGCGAAGTGGTGTTTTTTCCCCTGTACTCTTCCCGCAAATGAGGCGGCACATAGTCCGCCGTAGTACAGGCACTTTGTTTATGCAGGGCAACATTTGCACATGCCTCTAGCTGGGCTAACAGATTGTCTATTTCCGAGAGTTTATCACCGGTAAATTGAAGCCTTGACCTGAGTTCCGGGCTATTGTGTGCTGGCTGCATGTCCTTCCGCATCTTTGCAGCGGACTTGCTTATATTGATGAGCCTGTTCTTGTCGTCGCTATCCAGGGGGACGTTGCGAGAGACATTTAACGGCTGATTGTGTTCTGATATTACAAGTAAATTTTCGAGTTCTTCGATAAATGAACGAATCTCTGAATTGTCTTTCCCTTGGCTGTGAAGTTTATCCTTAATGGCCTGTCTCTGGTCGTTATTCATGCGGTTGCTTCCTTGTTAAATGGGATAACCTGGGCGCTTGGTTCCGGCAATCCCTCGACCATACGATGGAGCATTTTCAGGGCTTCTAGCTTCTCCTCGTGGAAGTCGTGGTGTTGATAGTGCCGGGCCTGAACACCGCCCATACCGTGGCTGAGTAATTGCGCCAGAACGTCCGAACTCACGCGATAAGGCTTGGCTGCCAGTCGGGTTTCAATCGTTGCCCGTATCGTGCCAGGGGTGAAGTGGCCGCCCTCTAATTCCTTGGCTTCCTCCATTTCGTCCCGGATATTGTCCACACGCTCAGCTATGTACTTGCCGTTAATCGGTTTAATACCGCCGTCACAGCTGAACACATAATCACCTGCGCCCGTTATGCGCTCTATGCATTTCTGGGCTTCCGGTAGCAGGGGGATCGCATGGCGGCGTGGCTCCGCTCTGCGGCCTTTGTAGTCCAGCAACGTAAGCGTATTCGTGTCGCTGTCTAAGTCGTGCAGGGTGGCGCGGGAAAGCTGTTGTATGCGTTGTCCGCCGGTTAGAACGTGCAGCATCATGATAGAGCGGCCTGGCTCTGGCAGTGCTTTCACGCGCTCCCAATAGGCCTTGAACTCAGCAAGGCTTAACGCTCTGTCCCTAGCCTTGCTGGAGCCTTCCACTTTCACCATGTCGCGGGCGGGATTCATCTTGATATTCATGTTCCGCAACTTTGCAGGGGCGTTGACGTTGCCCCGTGCCTTGATAGCTTCGGTGAACGCTGAGCGGATATAAGAGCGGATCTTGTCAGCCTGGCGCAACGCTCCCCGATCGTGAACTTTCGCCACTACGGTTATACAGTCGTCGAGGTCGATTTCAGCGGCGCGCTTTTTCCATAGTTTCGGTTGGGCTTTTTGAACGTCCGCGGTTATGTGGTTTTCCACGTTACGGGCGGATTTCTTGCCCTTGGCTTTCAGCAATTCAATATAGCCGGTCAGCATATCGCCAAACGTGGCGGCTTCTGCTTCCTTCTTTTCGGGGCGGGGGTCTACGCCATTGGCCATATCGTTATTGATTGCTACGGCGCCCTTGCGGCCCTGTTCTGCACTGGGGGCGGTGCCGGTGTAGCGGCCAATGGTGACGCGGATAACTTCGCCCTTGAAACGGGCTTGGAAGAACAGGGTTTTTACGCCAGTGGGCATGATCCGCACACCATAGCCCTGAATGGCAGAATCCCAGACAATGCGGCGCTTTCCGTTTGTCGCTTCCAGCTTGTCCAGGTTGGTCTTGTTCAGCTTCATTTTGTCTGCCATCGTTCCCCCTCAGTTCAGCGCCGGTGCATCACTGGTGCATCACCTTGTTTCAAGGTAGTTAAAAAACACTAGGGACTATTCTGGGCTAACTAGCTGAAAATTCAAAGCTGTTAGTGGTTGACCATTTTTGTTCAAACTCAAACGAAAGGACTTAAAATCTCTCGACCTCACGGTCGTGCCGGTTCGATTCCGGCCCGGAGCACCATTATTTTCAAGTACCTACAAGATTCCTTGCTTTTCCCAACACATCTGGCCGAGAAAATGTAGACGTTATGTAGACAACGTCTTTTCAACAGATTTGTGGCGGTTTATTTATCTATGTGTTGGGTTGCATCAGATTTTCCGTGTTAAATCTGGAACAACTGATGCTCGTCTGTAGGATAGTTGAGACAAAGTGAGTGTAGGGACTCTGGCGGGCGAGAAAAATAAGGCTGTTGCCCTTGCGGACAACAGCCTTTTTCCTTCGTTCGCAACCAATAGCGTGTACGGCTGGGCCGTTCCAACACTCACAACGAAATGAGCGGCGAACCGACTCAGATTGTCGTGAGCCCGTGTAGCTGGCGAACCAGCTGGCTACGAAAAAAGTTATGTCATAGTGACATGGTCAGTACACGTTTTGCAATTCCTTCCGAAAGAGGGCTTTTCTTATGTCTAACTCCTTTTTATTCCAATTTACAAACCAGGGCAGTTCTTCGGCGGCACCGAGGAACGCCTTTAACTTAGATAAATCCCTCGGAGGGGAGTTATGGACTGAAATCCACGCATATTTAATTAGCGCAAGCTTCCACTTTTCCTCAAAATAAGGGCACGCGCAAAAATCTAAGAATGCCATAAATGTGGAAGCTGATCCTACAAGGGATCCAGCTTTGATAGATCTTGTTAAATCAGCGTAAATTCGTTTTCGTAAAAGGAAGAATTGAGGGCGGTTTTCCGCATGATACAGAAGTGAGACCGCTTCAAAATAAGGAAAATCGTCAGAGAAACTTTCATTCGATATTTCTTTCGCTTTTCTCCAGAAACTGAGAAGGGTTTCCTCAGGAATTTCAAAAAATGGCGATATGTAGGTAATAACGTTAAGAGCTGAGACAAATTCAAGCGGGAAATTTTCAAGATTGGTGCTTTTATTTGACGCTAGAAATATTCCAACAAAGCCATCTTCACAAGATCTTGAAAAAACCTGTTTAAGAACAGGTGCGTAATTTTGAAGATTTTCGTTGAGGATTATAAGTGACTGACATGCAAGGTCAACATTTCTGTTTTTTAGATCTGTTGCCAGAACGAAATAGATAGTCCTAATTAATTCAAGATAAAAAGACGATACTGCTTCATACTCCGAATCCTTCACAAGATTACACGCAATATTCTTTGAAAAGCTCAGGATGCGTCTTCGTACAATACCTAAGAAAGCGCCGGAAATATTTGAATATCCGACTCCATCCAACCTTGCCGCACTTTTATAGCTCGCTATAAGCTTTGAGGTTGCGAGCCTTAAGTTAATGCTCGAATTAACCATAACGGTTTTCGAGTCTAATTTAACAAGACATTCACTAAAATATTCGTCGATCTGGCCTATGAGTGAGTCTTTGGCCGATGATATATTCGTGTAAAATGGCCTCTCTAAAGAGGTGTTTTTTGATCGATTCAGATACAGTTTATACTTTGATAATTCTATTTCATACTGTGCTCGTACGCGCTCTTCATTTTCTTGATTATTTGAGAAGATGTAAATATCGTCAATATATCGACGAACCGTATAGTCGCGATCCGATATAATTTGGTGCTTTTCTGTTAACTTTTCTTTGACGTTTATGTCAATTTTCTGAAATATTATTTCGGAAAAAATTCTCGAAATTTCAGGACCTACAAGGATTCCGTTGGTTTCACCAAAATTGCAATTCCTCATCAGTTCATCGAATTTATTCTCGAAAGACTCTGACGCAATATTTTTCTTCGAGAAGTCCTTATTTTTAACAGCCCAAGCAACTGAATGTGTATATATATTATAAAAGCACTTTGAAACATCGAGAGCAAGGTATCGAGAGAATTGCTTTTCAAGTTCAAGGAACTCGTTAGAATCGAAGAACTGGTAAAGCCGATTATACCTTCTATACGTGAAAAAGCTTGTTGAATACTTGGACTGAGCTGAGGTTCCCGTATGCTCGTGATCAACCTCATCATCAATGAGTTCATCTAGGTCCTTTAATAAAGACTTTTCATAGAATTTACTGGCAACTCTAGCAGGGTACCTCAATGAAAATGAGGATAGAGAGCACCGATCAATGATCATTGAATAATAGTCTTCATAGAATTTTATAAGTTCTCGCTGAAATTTCGGATGTATTACAGAAAGCTCTCTACTACCAATAATGCCTCTACTCGCATAATATGAATAGGGGATAGCGGGGTCTTGTGAAGCCCTGAAAATCTCTTGTAGAAAAGAATTTTTTATTTTTTGTTTTTTTATTCTTTCATAAAAATAACGGTTTGAAAAAATAACAGGAGTTTCATACGGGAGCAAATCTGTCAACAGGATCCTATCGAAGTCATTTCTATCGATTCTAATGGGGTTTATTAGTTTCATGATTCGAAGCATCTCTTTATTTCGTACATTTCTTTCCTATTAAATTTATGAAATACCTTTTGATTGTAACCGTAAACGAAACTTATATTAGAAACCCAATCTAACTGTTCTTTGGTTAATGAGAGTCGCATAGCTCGTCCAATTGGGTTTTTCATGGATTGAGTGATGTTTCTTTTAAATTTATCAAGCTCCATTAGTCCATCATATTTTGTGAGCATCGGGTAATTGTAATAAATTCCACCTTTCAGTCCCGCATCCGACCTGCCCCTGTAGATAGGGTAGTTTCCTGTTAAAAATTTCAATCTTTGTTGTGTTATCTGGTAATTTCCAGATATTTTGTAACCTTTTAAGCTTCTCGCGATTCGGGTCTTTATTTTTTTTATCTTTTTATCAGCAATATCAATTTCTACATTTTTAGGTTTTTTGCCATTTGGAGTATTTTTAAAAATAAATTTATATCCAAGATACTGTAATGATTCCTCTTTACCGTCTTTTTCACTGCATTTGCACTTAGCCCGACATTTGCAATGATCAGTTGCGCAAACACAGGACCTTTTACATTTACACTGAATGCCATATTCGTTGGTTTTTTCTTTGTTAAGATTCAGATTTCTCAAATTTTTGAGGAGAATTTCAGTGTCTTTCTTTATCTTTTTTTCATTTTTGAAACAAAAAATTAGGATGTCATCTACATACCGGCTGTAGTAATAGACCCCCGGCATTGAACGAACTGATGCGTCGAAATCGGATAGCGCTATTTCAGATAGGGTAGTACTCATGCTCAATCCACGCGGGAGGCCTGGAACATTTTGGGCGGTGAATTTAGCGTCAAGCTTCTTCAATAGCCATTGCGTCTCGGTCGAAATCAACATTTCTGAACATAGCTCTTCAATCAACTGCTCCCGATCAATGCTTTCAAAGAAACTCTTGATGTCTAATTTCAATATGAAGAAAGGACATCCCTCTGTTAAAAGTGTTTTAATCTGTGAAACCGTCACACTTCGATCATTTGGCTTTACGTTATAGCGTCTTTTAAGGTTATCATTAACCTTTGCTTCGACCAGCTTAGATTTTGCATCGTTAAAAAAATACGTGATTTTGTCGTTTGACTGCTTTGTAGCTAGTGATCCAAATTCAAAGGTATGATTTTGAATTTCATTCGCTGCTGAATATGCTTGGTCATTTAGAATGGATTTTGATTTTCGCTTTCGCAAATTGCTGGCCGCACTGACAAGGTTTCGTCGAGAAAAGGCTTGAATATTGATCAACTTTTAGGTCCTCCCTGGCCAATTTATGGAGACTCTTTTAAAAGGTCTCGTGTTTAAATCTTACTGTGCCGAGAGTATCTAAGTTAATGGACGTTAACAAAAAAGTTTTCAGAGTTTCTATGGTTCTTCCGTTCACTTGAGGCCGTTACCTCGTACAGTTATTGACAGAACTCCAAGGTGGCGGGTGAACCTCAGCATTCAGCTTCTCCCAGGTATAGGCGGTGTCGTCGGGCAATGCGGCGATTTCCGCTTCTGTCGCTTCCCGGAACTGAGTCAGTTGCCTAAGGCGTTCAAGCCCTGAGCGATTAGAGCTAACCTTGGGTTCAGCCTTTTTCGGTCGTTTGATCTCCCACCGTAATGCTCGGGTTATCCAGTACTGGCCTTGTGCATAGATACCAAACAGCTTGCCTTTGGCGGGTTCGCCGTATTGGTTAATCGGGCTATCCAGGCACTCTCCGGTTCCCTGGTCGAACTCCAACCACTTGGCTGTTTTAATAGGCTGATCGACCCGCTTCGCGCAAGGGCCATTCATTGCCTCGATAAAGCCTGCCCAATCGCTTTTATCAGCCGCTTGCCGGGCTTTCTCTACTACTTCGATATCAGCGTGATCCAGACGTCGTAACTCGCGCCAGACTGTCAAAGTCAGGGGTGCTTTGCCGTTTAATGCCGTCGGCAAATATGCGTTCTAAGTTGGACCAATATGGTCTACGCATAGCCCGTAGTTTTTCACTGAGCCGCGAGTTCTCCCAATTATGTTGGTAACCTGACAGCTCTCAGTGAAGCCCTGGTTTGAACAGCAATTTTTGCACTAAGGAGATGTGAATGTTCCGAGTGGACATTGAGCAAAAACGCCTACAGGAATTGACTCCCAAGCCTTTCTCCAAGCTCGGTTTGCGCGAACGGTTTGATATTCAGGAATGGATGGAAAGGACCTCCAAAATCCTTGGCGAGGATCTGCTCATTATCGGCAAGGAAGTTACGCTTCCTTCCGGCAAGCGATTGGACCTGTTAGCCATCGACAAAAAGGCGAACTTGGTAATCATAGAGCTTAAACGGGATGATTCCGGTGAGGCCGTGGAGTGGCAAGCGATCAAGTACGCCTCTTACTGCGCGAACTTCTTGCCAGATGAAATATATCGCCAGTTTGCCCGATACCTCGGGAAGTCCGATCCTGAAGCAAGGAAAGCCATTGAAGAGTTCATTGATGTCGATTTGGAAGATCTTAATGACAGCCAGCGTATTATTCTGACGGCTAGACAGTTCAATTCCGAAGTCGCATCAGCGGTGTTTTGGTTACGGGAACATGGGCTTGATATTCAATGCACGCGGATAGCGCCTTATGTGGATGCTGATGGGACCTTATTTATCACACCTGAAACCATCATTCCGTTGCCTGAGGCGAAAGACTACATCGAGAGAAAGGAAAAGAAGCAGCAGTCAGAGATAAAAGAAAAACGGGCTTGGGCCGGTTACTGGTTTGTCAACGTGGGAGAGGGGCCCCATCGAACCTGGGACGACAACCGCTCTTTTGGTTTTATTGGCGCGGGCCAAGGTTCCCGTTACTCCAACGCTTTAAAGCGGCTCAAAGTCGGCGACAAAGTCTACGCCTACATGAGAGGGCTGGGGTATGTTGGGTTGGGCGAAGTCGTTAACCCAGCAACGATGATTCGCGATTACACAGTGGAGGGGTCAAGTACCCCGCTCTTGGAGGCCGGGCTGAAGGCACAACGCCCATCGGAGAATTGTGATGACGAGGCGCTATCAGAATGGGTGGTTGGGATTAAGTGGCTGAAGACTGTTAAAAGGTGAAGCCAAGACCTTTACGGGGGTATTTGCCAACCAGAACGTTGTTTGCAAGCTCAGGGACGAAAGAACTCTGGAGTTCGTTCAAGAGGCCTTCGGGAAGTGAAGGAGAGCGGCTCTTCGAAGTTTTAATATGCAGAGCCGCGCCTGTCTCAGGATTCTTTTGGTCGTCCCCGTCGTTTGTCATCAGGGCGGGAATCAAGATCTTTGATCCAATTCCCCACAGTGTTGGGATCAACGTAAAATTTCCCCCGCCATACTCACGGATAGCTTGATGGTCGATAACAGCCACTTGGCTCATTTCAGGGTCAGCAGCCCAGAGAATCCTAAAATCTCTCGACCTCACGGTCGTGCCGGTTCGATTCCGGCCTGGAGCACCACACCTTAATTCTGCTGTTTCAAGTCGCCGGGCAATCCTGCTCCGTTTTGCATAGTTGATGTTCCTATTGCTAGATCTATTTCTAGCTAATTTTCAATAATATGGAACCTTTTCCTAACCAACTACGTTAGCGTTTACACGTACGCTTCGTGCGCACGCCAATTTGCCCGGAAAGGATAGGGAGTGACCCAACTGAAAGCTTTATTGGTTTCCATGCGCGCGGAGTATTTTCGTCTTGAATTAGCGGAACTACTGTTCACGCGAGCAAGGGAGATACCGCTGGTCGGCATGTTGGCCGCAATCAGTTGTGCAACCCTGTTTCAAACCCCTCAAACCCGAGATGCCCTCCAGATCTGGGCGATTGCGTTCATTTTGCTTTACGGCTTCACCTATCTCGCGCTGTTTTTGTCCCGGCGTAAGCCCAGTGCCAACACTTACGTAGCGTGGACGCGGAACTTTATTTGGGCCTTTGCGAGCTATGGGGTGATGTGGGGAGTGTTTACGTTCATTTGCCTGGAATCGCTGGGATTCTGGCAGGAAGTAGCCCTGTTCATGGTTCTGTTCGCCATTGTTTCCGTGCCCATGCCGGTACTGGCCTATTGTCTGCCGGCGGCTATCCTGCATCCAATACTGATTCTTGGTGCGGCCAGCTCCCTTCTGGTGCAGAAGAGTCTGGAGCTTGGTATCAATCACGAGACTTGGATGTTGGTGATGCTTCTGGGGGCGAGTGTGCTGTCGACGTACAAACAAATGATCATGGCCAAGAATCTGGTGTCGTCGGTTGACGTCAGGCGCCGGCTTTCGACCAGTGTATCCACGATCCAGAAGCTTAAGCGTGACAAATACCTGGATACAGTTACAGGGATGCTGAATCTGGCGGGGATGATAGGGCACATCCGCAAGGCACGGCTTTCCAATGACACGCCCTATACCTTGTTGTCGCTCAAGGTGGATGATCTGGAGCGGATGTACTCTACGCACACAAAAGCAATCGTCGACCGTTTGGTGAAAGTAGTTGCACGGAGAATTGAAACGCCGGGCTGCGATGCCCTGACGGTTGCTCACCTGGGCCTGGGCGAGTATCTGATTCTCACGACTGAGCAAAATGAAGATATGGAATCAGACACGATCGCAGGTCTGTTCCGTGCGTTTAATCACCCTTATTTTTCTGGAACTAAGGAACTGTATCTTTCGGTGTCTATTGGTGCCACTTCGCTTGGCAGCAATGAGTACGATGAGTCTGCCGTGATCAGCAAAGCGGTAACGGCAATGAGGGAGGCCTCCAAAAATCCAGGAAACTCCTTCGCGCGCTATGATTCCTCAATGTCGGATCGGTTGAATCGTTGGATGGGCATTCGATCGGAGCTTCAGCAGGCCATCAAGTCAAACGAGTTTGAGGTGTTCCTGCAGCCGAAGGTGGAAATAGCAACGGGGGCGGTAAACAGCGCCGAGGCGCTCATCCGGTGGCAAAGCCCGACCATGGGCACAGTCAGCCCGTCGGATTTCATACCCATCGCTGAATCCACTGGCGATATCATGGCGTTGGGCCGTTGGGTACTGTGGGAAGCCACCCGTTTGGTGCAGAGTCCGATGTTACCCGAGACATTCTCCATCGCGGTCAATGTCTCGGTTAAGCAGTTTGCCGACCCGAACCTGATCGGCTTACTTGAACAGATCGCTGATCAGTTGGACGGCACGCAGCGCGGAATTGACCTTGAGATTACCGAGAGTGCGCTGATGCTGGAAAGTGTTGAGGTGAAAATGATGCTGCGGGATATCGAGCGCTTAGGATTTGGTGTGGCTCTGGACGACTTTGGAACTGGCTATTCATCGCTCAGCTATCTGACTCAACTGAATGCCGACACCGTGAAGCTGGACAAATCCTTTCTTGACGAGATCCCCGTGAATACCAAGCATGCCGCGTTCGTTTCGTCGGTCATTCTGATGGCGAAAACCCTTGGACTCAAACTGGTGGCCGAGGGGGTAGAGCGTAAAGACCAACTGGAGTGGCTGGCGCTGAATCAGTGTGATGCCGTTCAGGGCTACCTGTTCTCTCGTCCGCTGGCGTTCCCCGATTTGTTAAGTTGGCTTGAACATCGAGCTGCCCAGCCCGAAATGAACGAAACTTTCTTCCCAAGCGGAAAGCCAGCGTAACGGTGTATATCAAACACTTGCCCTGCGGTAGCGGGCCACCTCAATCCAGCCGTGCGCCAGCAAGGCCGAGAATACGATCACGCCACCAAACAGGCTGAGCGTGGTGGGCACTTCGCCCAGCACCAGCCAGACCAGGAAGGCTCCCACCACCGTCTCCAGTAGCAACATCATGCTGACCTCGGCCGCCGGTATATAACGTGGCCCAATCTGAATCAGTGTGGCGGCGATCGGCAGAAAAAACAGGCACAATAATCCGATAAACAGACCGTCCCGAACCGATGGAAGCTTGGCGCCTCCGGCTATGGCAGCCAGTGCGGCCAACACCAGCGCTCCGAACATCAGCATCACGCTCATGTCGGCATCTGGCCGTGAGCGGGCCACATTCAGGTTGGCTGCAAGGGCCGTGGCCGCAACACCGGCCATGACCAACCCCAGTGGTTCACCTCGCCCCCATTCGCCAATGGCCATGATGGAGGCCCCGGTCACGCAAACCACAATGATCACCCAGGTTCGAAGCGGCAGTGTTTCCTTCCAGACCAACCAGGCGATGAGGGCGGCAATGACCGGTGCGGTATTCAGGATGATCAGTACATTGCCGGCGGCGGTATTTTTCATGCCCACGACAAAGCCGAGGGTGCTGACCGCGAAGGCACAGGCACAGAACCAGCCTTTCCAGCCGCACCGCTTCATTTCCGGGACCAGGCGCGAGCGATAACGCACCGCGTTGATGATCAGGAAGCTAAGGGCAAGTAGCAGGCCGCGCCAGAACAGAAACACCACCGGCTCCACTGAGGTGATTTTTACCAGCAGGGCATCGGGCGTAATGAACAGAACCCCAAGCGCCGCGATGGTCAGTCCCTTGATACGTGTGGTATGCAATGGTTACTTCCCTAATAAATGAACGGATGGGGCCCCGTTGGTTGGTCGCGGGCCAGTGCAACGTGAGGTAGCGTTACGGACTGTCCTGCTTGGGCACTGGTTCAATCCGGTTTATGTCGCCCGTGGGCGGATCAGGTTGATCCTGATAGACCACCAACAAGCCACCGCCAATAATGGCTACCGCGACAATGGCCTTAAAAATCTTCGACTTCAACATCAATGTCTCCTTTTAATGCGCGATCCACTGTCACTTACCTGTAGGCCAAAGCCCCGGATCACAACCCCCCGGTAAACTCCTGAGCCTTCTACAAAAGTCGCTTCGACAGTGTGGGGGGCGTGGTTAATACTGAAGGTTAGAACCAATACCATCGGAATCCCACCGGGAGGAACCATTATGGAGTCTGCAGAGGTACCTTTGCTGCACCAATACACTGAGAACGGGATTACCACACTCACCCTGGATCAACCACATCGGCGAAACAGCCTATCGATGGCTATGTTGGAGGAGCTGTCGACAGCCCTGGAACAGGTGGCGGAGGATTCGGAAACCCGTGTGGTGGTGCTGGCTGCTCGTGGCAACGTGTTTTGTGCCGGACACGATCTCACCGAGATTCAGAGTCGCTTCGATGATCATGAGTTTCAGCTGGCCCTGTTCAAATTGTGCAGTAAGGTGATGCAGCAGATCGTCAACCTCCCCAAGCCGGTGATTGCCCGGGTTGCCGGTGTTGCCACCGCCGCTGGCTGTCAACTGGTGGCCAGTTGTGATCTGGCCGTAGCCGCCGACACCGCGCGGTTTGCCACCCCCGGCGTCAACATCGGTTTGTTCTGTTCTACTCCGATGGTCGCGCTGTCACGAAATGTCAGCCGCAAGCACGCTATGGAAATGTTGCTGACCGGCGAATTGATCGGCGCCATCCGCGCGGAAACCATCGGCCTGGTTAACCGGGTGGTGGATGAGCAGGTGCTGGATGAGACCGTGTATCGCATGGCGCGGACCATTGCCGACAAATCCGGCCAGGCGTTGAAGGTGGGCAAAGAGGCATTTTACCGTCAACTGGAGCTGCCGCTGGCCGACGCTTACGAATTCACCTCCCAGGTGATGGCGGAAAACATGCAGGCCAGTGATGCCCGTGAAGGCATCTGCGCGTTTTTGGAAAAACGTAAAGCGGAATGGAGTAACGACTAGAGACGGCCAAAGGCCAAGGGTAGGGCTGCTCAGGGACGGGAGCAGTGCTCTTTCCCGGTCATCAGCTGGTCGCCCACTTCGATACCGTGGTCTGAAAAGAAATCCTGGTTCATTTCTACGGCGGATTGGAAGGCCACGCCAGCCGGGTAAGTGGGGCAGCTGCCCGCACTGCTGGTCACGCAGGGTGCCATCTGGCGAATACTGGCGATCCTGCCCCGCTCATCCAGGTAGGCGATATCGAGATCAAGCAGGGTTTTGTACATCCAGAAGCCGCGATCAGGGCTTTGCAGATCCGGGTACTGGAATAGCATGCCTTCATCTCCCAATAGAGATTCACGCCCCATCAGTCCGGCCTGTCGTTGGCTGAATTCCCGGGCCACCTCCAGCGTCACCGGCACAGCTCCGTTATCGGTGACGAAGCAGGCAGCCACCTCTGGCAACCTGGGCTGGGGGATAGAGGCGTCAGCCGCGCACGCGCTGGTCAAAATGCCCGTGCAAGCAATTCCCAGCAACAGCGGTCGCAATGAATGCCTCACGAACGCAGCCGGTAGCCAGTTTTGAAAATGTACCAGACGGCCAGCATGCAGGCAGTGAGGAACACCAGGGTCATGCCGACACTGATGCCGATGTGCACGTCGGAAACCCCATAAAACGCCCAGCGGAAGCCGCTGATCAGATAGACCACCGGGTTGAACAGGCTGATGGTCTGCCAGATCGACGGAAGCATGTCGATGGAGTAGAAGGTACCGCCCAGGAAAACCAGCGGGGTGACAATCATCATGGGTACGATCTGAAGCTTCTCAAATCCGTCCGCCCAGATACCGATGATAAAGCCAAACAAGCTGAAGGTGACTGAAGTGAGCACCAGGAAGGCCACCATCCAGAACGGGTGCAGTACCTCGTAATCAACAAACAACCGAGCGGTGGCAAGGATAATCAGCCCAAGGATGACGGATTTGGTCGCGGCAGCGCCCACGTAGCCCAGCACGACTTCCACATAGGACACAGGGGCCGACAGGACCTCGTAGATAGTGCCCGAGAATTTGGGCATGTAGATCCCGAAGGACGCGTTTGAAATGCTCTGCATCAGCAGTGACAGCATTACCAGGCCGGGAATGATGTAGGCGCCGTAGCTGATGTTGTCGATATCGCCCATGCGAGATCCAATGGCGGAGCCGAACACCACGAAATAGAGGCAGGTCGAGATCACCGGGGACAGCACGCTCTGCATCACCGTGCGTTTCATGCGGGCCATTTCAAAGTTATAGATTGCGCGAACGCCGTAAAAATTCATGCCTTTCTCCAGTGGGGCCGCGGGCCTTATTCGTGCACCAGGCCAACGAAAATCTCTTCCAGGGAGCTCTCTCGCGTTTGCAGGTCGCGGTAGTCGATGCCCAGGTCTCCGAGGGTGCGAAGCAATCGGGCAACGCCGGCCTGCTCCTGCTGGGAGTCGAAGGTGTAGATCAGCTCGTAGCCGTCTTCGGACAGCTCGATGGGCTCCAACGTCAGTTCCCCTGGCATCTTGTCGAGCTTGCTTTGTAGCTGAAGGCGCAACTCCTTCTTGCCGAGCTTGCTCATCAACCGATCTTTCTCTTCCACGAGGATAATCTGGCCTTCGCGAATCACCCCGATCCGGTCTGCCATTTCTTCCGCTTCTTCGATGTAGTGGGTGGTGAGAATAATAGTGACGCCGTTTTCCCGGAGCTTTCGTACCATCTCCCACATGTCCCTGCGCAACTCAACGTCGACACCGGCCGTGGGCTCGTCCAGGAACAGGATCTGGGGCTCGTGGGACAGCGCCTTGGCAATCATGACCCGGCGTTTCATACCGCCGGACAGCGACATAATCCGATTGTTGCGTTTGTCCCAGAGGGACAGGTCTTTGAGCACTTTTTCGATGTGCTCAGGCTTGGGTGCCTTGCCGAACAGGCCCCGGCTGAAAGACACTGCGCTCCATACTGTCTCGAACGAATCGGTGTTCAGTTCCTGTGGCACAAGTCCAATGGACTGGCGGGCTTTGCGGTACTGGCGGACGATGTCATGGCCGGCAGCCTTCACCACGCCCTCGGAGAGGTTGGTGATGCCGCAGATGATGCTGATGAGGGTGGTCTTGCCAGCGCCATTCGGGCCGAGCAGGGCGAAGATTTCGCCCCGTTTGATTTCCAGATTGATGTCTTTCAGCGCCTGAAAACCGTCGCCATAAAACTTGCTGAGGTGCTGTACGGAAATGTCCGGTTGCACGGGCGTATCCTGTCTTGAAATGGGCCAGAAATAGAAGCGCGATATTTTCTCATGACTGACACAGGTTTAGAAAGCTTTGCCTGACAACGGATAACCTCCATAATGCCGCTGTCTGCAGATGAGGTACGAGTATGTTACGAGCGGTTATGGTAGTGGGATTGATGCTGATGCTGTTGGTAGCGGCGGTTTTCGGGCCTCGTCTGCTTAAAACTGTGGAGCCAGACGCTGCAACGGGTGCGAAATCCGAGTGTGATCTGGATTCCGGGTCGTGCTCCTGGGCTGACCTGGATGGCAAGTGGCATGTAGCGTTAAAGCGGCTGACGGATCAGGATGCTGAATACGAGCTTATCGTGACGGCAGCCGAAGCTCCTGACCGACTGCTCGCGGTACTTCAGGGCGAGTCCATGTACATGGGCGAATACCCGGTTCCGCTTCGTCGACAGGGCGACGGCCGTTATGTGGCGCGCTTCAGTGCCCCTCTTTGCACCACTGGGGCCGATATGCGCTGGCGCCTGAATCTTCAGCAGGGGCAGTCCAGCATTGATACCGCCCCCTTCCACATGGAGTTTCAGGCACACACTCTGTGAGAGACCGCAAAACCTGAGCCCCCCGTAGCTGACAACCCCTTGCTAATGTGTAGACTCCAGTAATCTTGTCGCCAACACTAGGGAAGACGTCATGGATTACGGAGATAGTGTCCAGAAAGTACTGTTGCGGAAAATCCGCAAAGCGGAGCAGGACCTCATTCAGTTGAAGCTGGACTACTGCCGGTTTGTGTTTGGGTTAACGCACCGCGCTCGCGTGGTTTCGGGCGATAGTGTTTACCTGGTGCGCTCGGTGGATGTTGAAACCATGAAGCCCACCGACGAGGGTGGCTTTACCAAACCGGCAATCGCCGGAGTCCCCGTACACTTACCCGATGATCCTGAACCTACTCAACTTGGCACCCTTTGGACATTGGAAGATGCGCCCAAGGCGGCGGCCATCAAATGAACGAGTGGGTGGTAACAGCCTCGTAGAGACTGTGTTGCGACGCGACATAGTGGTGATGGCTCCAGAATTTGGCTCCCTGCAGACCTTCCCGAAAACACGCCAGCCCGGCACTGCTGTTGGTTAATGTTGCGATTGCCTGAAGTGCCTGTGTCTGACTAAGGCCGGTTTTACGGCTGGCGATGTGAGCCACGATGCCCGCAAGTGAGTCAGAATGGCGAACGGAGTGGTCACACAGCGCACAGGCAGCCCCGTAGAGCCAGGCAGCGGCATACGCCCGAACGGCGGCTGGTGAATCGGCCAGGTCCAGGCCGCGGATCCGACAATCCCGCTCCTGCAGGCCTGCAAGTATGTGGAGCTGGGTAAACAGTTCGGTTCGATCCGGTGCCGATGCCGGGGGCATCATGCCCGTGGCCGTCCAGCCGGAAAATTCGGACATCTCCATTCGGCTACTTTGCAACCCATCCACCGGGGCGGAGCGAACTAACGTCACCATTCGTAATGCCATCAGTAACACCAGCGCGACCAATCCAATCTGTGTCACCAAAATCAGCCCGTCTGTCATAACATCCGAATCCAATCACTGAGAAGATAGGTGGATTGTAACGGAATGTAATCTGGTGCAATGACCAACAGCTTGGCAGAACCAGCCAAAAACTATGGGCTTATCTTTGATTTGTGATTGGTGTCCCACTGATACCGGGTCTCAGCAGGCTGAAGGGAGTGCCGTCCCTAACAGGTTGGCATGGTCTGAAGTGCCAGCTTCTTTCGGATGAATCGACCAAGCGCGTCGACGCCGATGTTCAGCAAAGCCGTTACCAGGATCAGCATCATCGCTCGGTCAAACTGGATGTTCTGAATGGCGCTGTCAACATAGAACCCGAGGGTGTAAATCCCCAGGATGCCCAGTATTGCGGTTTCCCGCATGATGATCTCCCAGCGATAGAACAGGAACGCCAGGAACGCCCGGTACACACGCGGCACCAGCTCGTAGGTGTAGCGGTTGAAGCCAGTCGCCGCATCGGGGCGCAGGTCTATTGCACTGGATTGCCGACCGATCAAATGCCCGATGATGCCGCCATTATGCAGGGCCAGGGCGACTACCGCTGGCAACATTGATGGCCCCCAGAGCTGCAGGAGAATGTACGCAAGAATGTACTCCGGGGTAGAGCGGGCAATCACCAGAAAAATGTGACCGCCAGTGCGGCGCACCGGCCCGCCAAAGTGGTTGGATATCAGCGGAAAGGTCAGCAGAGCAATCAATCCTGTGGCCACCAGGGCAATCTGGGTAAGCACCAGGGTGTTCCAGATGCCGGGCAGCGCCTCGGTCGCCATTACATCCCCGAGCCACGGCATCAGGCCGCCAATTCCCTCACCGTTCCGAAGGGGCGACGGAATAATATCCTGGGTGAAAAACCGCTCCACATTGCCCCAGACGATGGGCAGGCCCTCACCGAGAAAAAACGGCGCGCCGAGGATGTAGACCGGGAGCAGCTTGGGCTTGACCCACAATGGCATGGTGGCGATCAGTACATAAAACAGAATCAGCATGGCCCCGGCTTCGGAGTAATGGCCCTGGGAAAACGCGGATTCCAGGAAAAAGCCCAGGGTTGGCAGCCCGACAAAGCCCAGGATCGCGCTAGAGCGCAAACCGCACTCCAGCCGGTAGGCGGTGTAGGTTCTCAGTTGAACCCAGCAATCCGGAATGCGGGTGTACAGGAATGCAGACACCACGCCGGTTCCTGGCGGCAGAAGGCGGCCTGGGGTTGGGTCCGCCTCTTCAAAGATCTCGGAATACACCTTGGCAAAAATACCGGCGTAAGGGATCGCGATGGCCAATACACCGGTGAGCGGGTGAAAGCCGAAGAATTGCAGAAATATCAGGGCCCAGAAAAGCTCATGGATGGCGCGGATAAACGCGCAGAACATGCGCACCGCCGGGTTGCGATACACCAGAGACAGAACGAAACCGCACAGGCCGCCCAACGCCACACCCACGAAGGCAAAGGCCACCGTGCGCAATAGCGCTAGCGCAACGCCCTCGGAGCTGAAAAAGTCCGGAGTGACAATGCCCATGAAAAAGCGGCCCAGGTCTTTCCAGGGGTTGGCGGCCGTGATGGCAACGTCGGCAAACACCAGCGCGAACAGGGCAATGGCAACAAATAGAAAACTGACTCGAACCGTAGGTGAGGAGAACATGGGAGGCGTCAGTACAGTGGGGTAATGTCGGCGGAAGTCAGTCGCTCGCTGTATTCATCCAGAGCAATCTGGCCGTCCTGAATGCCGACGATGCGGGTGCAGTATTGCAGTGCCAGCTCTACGTCGTGCAAAGCCACAACGCTGGTGGGAAATCGCTTGCTCATCAGGTCCATCACCAGGTGAGACATCGGGCCGTCCAGTGCCGACACAGGCTCATCCGCCAATAACAAGCCTGCTTTTCGAAACACCGCCCTGGCGATCGCCACCCTTTGTCGTTGGCCGCCGGACAGGGAAGCCGTCGGCATCCAGATTTTTTCCGGCATGGAAAGATCTTTGAGCAGCGCGCGCACCGCGGCTGAGTCCTTGGAGAACGGGCGCATCAGGGTAAGGGTGTTGTACCAGGTGGGGTGGGCGTCAAGTTGCCCCATATACACGTTGTGAAATACCGGCAGGGCATTCACCAGTCCAAGGTCTTGCGGAACCAGGGAAGAGGTACCGCCTACGTGCTGATGAATCAGGCTGATCAGCGTCGATTTGCCAGCGCCGCTCTTACCGACCAACGCAACTCGCTCTCCTTCCTTTACTTGGAGCGAAAGCGGGCCAATCACCCGCTCCCCTCCAAACGAGGCCGTCAGGCCAGACAGATCAAATCCCGACATTAATCGATGATTCCAATCTGCTTTCCTACGGCTTCTATCGGCGCGTAGGCGTCATTGGAAACCGGGATGAAACCGGAACGCGGGAAACTGTTGAGCAGCTCCTCATCCTTCATGTTCAACAACGCCTGCTGAACCCGATCGGTAAAGCCTTCGCCAAACCGCTCGTCCGCATCACCGCGAATGCTCCACTGGTAGTTGGGGTAGCTGGGTGTCGTCCAGATGACCTTGACCGCATCGGTGTCCACGTTGCCGTCTTTGGTTTCTTTGTCCCAGACGGAAAAGTTGATGGCGCCCACTTCATAAGTGCCCGCTTCAACCAGACGCAGGGTGCGAGTGTGGTTACCACTAAAACCAACCCGTGAGAAAACGTCGTCCGGCGCTTCGTTGAAGGCTTCGCGGATGTAGTATTCGGGGATCAGACGGCCGGAGGTTGAACCTTTGGAGCCAAACGTGAAGGTTTTCCCACGCAGCGCCTCTGGCAGATCTTCAGCTTCGTTCAGGCCGGTGCTTTTATGGGCAATGATGTGAGAATAAAACGCCTGGTCCTCAACACCTTGGGCGATCGCCTCGGAGCCGGGCACCAGCGAGCGCGCCTGTACGCCAGACAGGCCACCAAACCAGGCCAGCTGCACCTGATTGTTGCGGAATGCAGACACGGCTGCGGCGTAGGATTTCACCGGAATGTAGCGAACATCAACGTCCAGATTCTCAGACAGATAGTCGGCGATACCACGGAAGCGCTCAACAAGCTTGGTTTCATCTTCGTCAGGAATCGCGGTGAACACGAGAGTCTGGGCTGAAACAGCGGCCGAACAAGCGAACAGCATGGCACTTGCGGCGGCCAATTTCCGTATCATATTCAGAGCCATTTGAGGGTCCTTTCTTTCCGGGGATGGTTCGTTCTTTTGAGTTGTAAGCTGCCGAAAATACTGGCTTCATCAGCATACCGTGATTTACGACGTCTCGGAACAGCTATACGATTGCAGTCCAGAAAAAGAGCAGCCTGACGAAAAAAATGATTGTCGCGAGCAAACGACCAGGAAGACAGCCGCCATGCAGATTACTCTGATTACACCAGCGCCGCCTGGTTCAAAGGCCGGCAATCGGGCGACCGCTGAACGGTGGGCATCACTGTTGGGCAATGCCGGGCATCAGGTCAATGTTGTCACTGAGTACGATGGCGCGCCCTGTGACCTGTTTATCGCACTGCATGCCTGGCGCAGCCACGATGCCATTCAAACCTTCCGCAAATGCTGGCCGGAAACACCGTTGATTCTGGCACTGACCGGCACCGACATTTACCGGCATCAACAGGAATACCCGCTTCCCACCCGGGCATCCATGGCTGCGGCGGATGTGCTGATCGGTTTGCACGCACTGGTTTCGGAAGATATTCCGGAGGAGTTCGCAGGCAAACTGCTTACTCTCTATCAATCGGCCAATGAGATCCCGCCCGCCACCAACAAGGCGATCACGTCCGAGACGTTCGATGTTTGTGTGATCGGTCATTTACGGGAAGAGAAGGATTCGCTGCGGGCGGCGATGGCTGCACGGTTACTGCCGGTTGAGTCCCGGGTGCGTATTCTCAATGCCGGCAAGCCCCACAATGCTCAGTGGCAAGCCCTGGTAGAGCAGGAAATGGCCGAAAACCCGCGTTTTCAGTGGCTCGGTGAGCTGGACAAGCCCAACACACAAAACCTGATGGCGCAGTGCCAGTTGATGGTGATGAGTTCGGTGATGGAGGGTGGTGCGAACGTGGTGTCGGAAGCCTGCCGGGCAGGGTTGCCGATCATAGCCTCAGACATTCCCGGTAATCGGGGGTTGCTGGGCAAAGACTACCAGGGCTATTACCGGGCCCGGGATGATGCAGCATTGGCCAGATTGCTGCAGAAGGCAGAATCCGATCCGGAATTTCTGAAACGGCTTAAGGGGCAGGTGAGTGAACGTGCCTCTCTGTTCACCCCAGAGAACGAACAACGCTCACTGGAGCGGGCACTGGAAATAGCTCTCCAGCGCCGCTCCAATCTTGAGGGCTAGGCTAAGCCTTTAATCCTTGAGTGAGATAGGTTCGATGGCGCCCTGCATGTCCTGGGCTGTAACCCGGCCGATGATGGCCGTGTGGGGATAGCCCAGTGCTTTCAGCTCGCGCACGCAGGCCTCAGCCTGATCCGCGGCGACACTGGCTAGCAGGCCACCGGCGGTCTGAGGATCGAAGATCAGCGGGTATCTGGGGTGATTTACCCACTTTTCCTGATCACGAATGCCGCGACGCAGGCGGATATTGGCCGGTTGCAGCGAACTCAGAATACCTGCCGCGGCGGTTTCTTCTGCACCTGGTAGCACCGGGATGGCAGACAAGTCGAGCTCGGCATCAACGCCAGAGGGCCGGGTCATCTCAACCAGGTGCCCGAGCAGCCCGAAACCGGTCACGTCGGTACAGGCCCGGGAGCCATAACGCCTGAGGCATTCGGCACCCAGTTTGTTGGATTGGATCATGGAGCTCAGAGCGCTATCAATCCAGCGTCCCCTGGCGGCCAGTTTGGCGTGAGCTGCAAACAGCGTTCCGGTACCAATCGGTTTGGTCAGAATCAGGACATCACCGGCGCGCAGGCCACCTTTGCTCATGACTTCGTCCGGATCGATCAGGCCGTTTACCGCAAAACCCAGCGCCAGTTCCTTGCCTTCACCGGTATGCCCGCCGACCAGGGCGCAGCCCGCCTCATTCAAAACCTCTACAGCGCCAGACATCATCTGGTAGACAACATCTTCAACCTTGGATTCGATGCCGTATGGCACTGTGGCAATGGCTGTCGCACTCTGTGCTTCGGCGCCCATGGCGAAGACATCACCCAGGCTGTGGTTGGCGGCAACGCGGCCAAACACATAGGGGTCGTCAATAAACGCCCGGAAGAAGTCGACGGTATGAACCACCGCCTTGCCCGGTGGGACGCGCAACACGGCAGCATCATCCGGTGCGTGCAGACCAATCACGATATCATCCCGATCGATCGGGCGCAGTTCGCCGAGGGCACGGGACAACACAGTGCTGCCAACTTTGGCACCACATCCGCCACAACGCATGGCTACCGCCGAAATCGCCTGAGACGCCTCTTCCGGGTTTTGGGCCGCCGCGGTATCGGGAAGCTTGGCGTCGTCCTTCATCTCCGGGAGATCGTTGAATTTTTTCATGAAGCGACGATCGATCCAGTCTTTCCAGCGCCAGACAGCAGCGCCGTCCATTTCAAAATTGCCCCGGGAGGCAATAGCGTACTTGTCACCGGTACTGATCAGCGCCAACCAGTTCTTCTGGGGCTGGAAATCCTTGGGTGCCTTGCCCACAGCCAGCCGCTTGAGGTTGTCGGCCAGAGGCGGGCCCTGGCGAACCGCAAACACGCCGGCCTTTTCCCGCGGATGATTGAGCACGTTGGCAATATCGCCTGCGGCAAAGATGCTGTCGTCGTTTTCTGCCTGCAGCGTATCGCGTACCCGGATAAACAGACCGTCGTCAAGAGCGAGGCCCGTATCCTTCAGCCACTCAGGTCCACCGGCGCGGGTAACCCACAAGACTTCATCAACCTGTAGCGATTTGCCGGATTCGGTATGCAGTAGGCCTTCCTGAACTTTCTGCACTGGCGATCCGAGGTGAACTTTTACATTGCGCTCAGCCAGGGTTTTCTCAAACACGGCCCGCACTTTGGAATTGTGCGTGGGCAGGATCTGATCCGCAGCATCAAACAGATGAAAGTGGAGCTGGTCAGGATCTTTACCGCGCTGTTTAAGTTCGCGGGTAAGGCGGAACTGCATGGCCAGTGTGAGTTCCACGCCACCGGCACCGGCGCCGACTACGCCCACGGTCAGCGGGCCTTCGTGATTTTCAATTCGTGAGAGTAGGGCAAGCCAACGGTTGTTAAAACCAGTGATGGGCTTAACGGGAACGGCATGCTCAGAAGCCCCTTCCACTTCGTTTACCCGGGGGGAGGAACCAATGTTGATCGAAAGGAGATCGTACGGAACATTTGGCCGCTCACGGCACAGCACACGCTTGTTCTCCCGATCGATACCAATGGCTTCAGCCCGATAGAATCGAGCGCCTGCAAATTCCGCAAGCTTGCTGAGATCGATATGGACATCATCGTAGCTGTAGTGACCGGCAACGTAGCCGGGCAACATGCCGGAGTAGGGGGTGTGGGTGTCGCGACAGATGAGGGTCAGGCGCACGCCGGGTACCGGGTTCATAGCGAACCGTTTTAACACCCCGACGTGGCTGTGCCCGCCGCCAATCAGGACAATATCCCGTAATACAGGCTGGTCAGGCGTTCGCATCAGATGATTTTCTTAGCTTCGGTGCTGAACTGCTCAAATCCTTTAACGTTGGAGAAAGCCTTCAGCTTTTCCTGATCGGCGGCGGAGGGGTTAGCAATCTGATCGATGGAGGTAATACCTGCGTCCTTCATTTTTTTCGCGGTGGCCGGGCCAATGCCTTTCACCAACGTGAGGTCACTCTTGTTTACTGGCTTAGCTTCACTAACCGCCGGTTTCTTTGCTGCGGGCTTTTTGGCCGCTGGTTTCTTTGCCGCAGGCTTCTTGGCAGTCGACTTGGGCGCAGCGGCCTTCTTCGCGGTCGAGGTCGCTGAACTGGTCGCACTACTCACAGACTTTGCTTGCTTCTTGGCCTGCTCAGCCTGTTTCTTGACGTCTTTTGCAACGTCCTTGGAGGCGACACCAAGACGCTCCAGGATGCTGTTCTGTAGTTCGTGGAATTCGTTCAGACGGCGTTCAAACTCCTCGTTGAAACGTTTCATTTCGCGATCGCGAAGTTCATCGACCTCTTTGAGAAGCTTTCGCACAGGCTCCTGAACTTGTTGCTGCAGGCTGTCAAACTGCTTCAGCGCATCATTGACCAGTCCCTCAATCTGAGAGGACGTTTTTTCGAATTCCTTGTTTACCTTTTTGACAATTTTGTCAACGCTAGGTTTGGCCTTCTTTGCCATGAACTGTCTCCTTGGGGATGAGGGCATTACGAACAACGGGTATTAGGCCATTTGCCGGACACCGGAAATAGACCCTGGCGAACGCCTCGACTTCAGAGACTGTTTTTTCGAGAGAACTTCCCGAATTCGCCGCAGCTTCTCCGTTAGGGGAGAGTCGTTATCTGAATCGAACTCAACAAAATCAATTGAATAATAGAAGTTACTGCAGTGCTTCCTTCGCTCAGTCACCAAGCCGGTCACGCCTTCAGCGCGGAGCTTGTCGAACGGCATGTCCATCACCAGGTCCAGAACGATGGTATCGCCTGGATTAAACATTTTGTCGGTTTTCATCACACACCCATACGCATCAAGCTCGTAAAGAGCGGCTTCGACCAGTTCCTTACGGAAGAGGCCCTGCCTGATTCGAAACTGTGCGATAAGGTCCGGTAGTGCTTCAGTCATTAACATGGTCTCGGGTGATTTCCGTATCGGCCTTAGCCTGCCTTCCTTAAGGCAGCTTTATATTGATTAAACGATAGCCACTGATTTGCAGTTTAGCAACGCTATCAGTGTCCTACGAACAGCGGTTCAGGCAGTTATTCAACTTTTAACTGCCTGTAATCACGCCTATTACTTCTTTTTCAGGTCGTACATGTCAACACGACGATCCTTCAGATTGGTAACTGAGCCCTCGTTTCGCACCAGTTTCAGCTTCTCCAGATCCATATCTGAGAACATGATCATTTCAGTGTTTGGTGTCGTTTCGGCCATTACGGCGTCATGGGGAAACGCAAAATCAGAGGGCGAGAATACGGACGATTGCGCGTACTGGACGTCAAGGTTTTCAACTTTTGGCAAATTGCCCACGCTGCCGGTGATCACAACGTAGCATTCGTTTTCAATGGCCCGGGCCTGGGCACAGTGACGCACCCGCAAGTAACCGTTCTTGGTATCGGTCCAGAACGGCACCATGATGATGTCGACGTCCTCACTTGAGGCAATCCGGCCCAGCTCAGGGAACTCAATGTCGTAACAGATCATGATCGCGACGCGACCCGCGTCGGTATCGAACACTTCGAAATCGCTGCCGCCTTCGATGACCCAGTCCCGGCGCTCGTGTGGGGTGATGTGGATCTTGCGCTGCTCATCCACCCGGCCGTCTCGGTGGCACAGGTAAGAGACGTTGTAGACCCGATCATTTTCCAATAGCGGCATGGAACCGGTGATGATGTTGATGTTGTAGCTAACTGCCATCTCGGACATTTCATCACGGAACTGCTCGGTGAACCCGGCCAGGAAGCGGATGGCCCGGGTCTGGTCCATCTGATCGGTCAGACCCATGAGCGGCGCGTTGAAGAATTCCGGGAACAGGGCGAAGTCACTCTTGTAGTCAGAGAGAGCGTCCACGAAGTATTCAACCTGCTTGAGCACTTCTTCGACCGACGTAAATTCACGCATCTGCCACTGAACGGCACCCAGTCGTACCTGAGTCTTCTTGACGTTCAGCACTGAGGAGGGCGGCGTGTACAGGATGTTTCGCCATTCCAGCAGCGTGGCGTATCCCAGCGATTTCTCATCCTCGGGCAGGTATTTGTGCATCAGCCGAGTTACCTGGAAATCGTTGGACAACTGAAAGCTCAGAATCGGATCGTAGATTTCCTTGCGATCCACCCGCTGGATGTACTCTGCTGGCGTGTACTGGTCTGCATATTTGTAATAACTCGGTATGCGACCGCCCGCCAGAATGGCACGCAGGTTCATGGACCGGCACAGTTCCTTGCGCGCCTCGTAAAGACGGCGGCCGAGACGATACCCGCGAAATTCCGGATGAATGAACACATCCAGGCCATACAGAGAGTCACCGTTGGCGTTGTGCCAGATCTTTTCGTTCCGAAGGATCAGGTCGTCGTAGGTGTGCGGGTTGCTGAAGCGCTCGTATTTCACGCACACGGTCAGCGCAACCGCAATCAGCTGGCCATTGTCCTCAATGCAGATCTGGCCATCCGGAAACTGCTCTACCAGTGCCTTGATGGTCTCTTTGGGCCAGGCCCCGCCAATGTCGTCGTAGATACGATCCATCAGAACCTGGAGCTGATCATAGTCGTCAAGCGTCAGGTTTCGGAGATTGAGGTGCAGTTCTTCGTGGGCCATTCAGATCGGCTCCCGCCAGTGAGATGAAGCAGTGGACATGCTGCTGTCTGAGCAGCGAAACAGCAAAAGTTTATCAGAAGCAGCTAAAGAGTTCGCACTGCTGGTCGAAACAACTTTTAACAGTATTCTGATACGTAAACGAATACTCTTGCGCGCCATTTCAGAAATAACGACTCTTCCTGAGGTATCCCGTTTTGAATCTAACATTTGGCCAGAAACTGCAGATTGGTTTTGGTGTTTTACTCGTGCTGGTGATGGGCGCCTTCACGCTTTCCGGCGACCTTAGTTTACGGAAAACCACGTCAACCTATGTTGACGCGTTAATCGTCGATTCAGTAGCGCAAAGTACGCCAAACATTGCCGAATGGCTCAATACCCGTTTGCAGATGACTGAAGCTGTTGCAGATTCTCTCCTTGCGGTCGAATCAGATGATCAGGTGCGTACCGTGTTCCAAACCGTGACCGCCGGCGGTGGGTTTTCTGCTGTTTACGTCGGCCGTGCTGACGGTAGAATGATGATGCAATCCGAAGAGGCCGATGCGAGTCTTCCCTCTGACTTCGATCCCAGGACTCGGCCCTGGTATCAAAAGACATCCAGGCTTGGTCGAGCCTCCTTTACGGACCCATTTCAGGATGCCGCCGGCACCGGCATGATCATCTCTGCTTCCGCTCCAGTGAAAGGCGGAACGTATAAAGGTGTTGTTGGCGCGGACATTGGATTAGGCGCCATTCAGGAAACCCTGGACAACATTACTCTCGCAGGCGCGGGCTACGCCGCGCTGATCAATGCCAAGGGTGTTGTGCTGTTTCACCCAAACCAGGCGTTGATCGGTAAAAACATCAAGACTCTCATCGGCAAAGCCCCGAGTCTCGACGGAAGCGCCCACCAATACCAGGACGATGACGCCTCTTGGGAAGCCAGCTTTCACGCCATCGAAGATGCCCGTGGCGTCGATTGGTATCTGGGCACCTTCGTCAACCAGGACCTGATCAATGCACCGGTTCAAAGCGCTCGCGTGACCGGGTTGGTAATGGCTGTTATCGGATTGCTCGTGTCGCTCGTCTTACTGCACTTCGGTATCAAGGTCATGATGGCGCCACTTCGCCGTCTTAACACCGCGATGGCGGACATCAGCGCTGGCGATGCGGACCTCACCCAGAGGCTGGATGTCAGCGCCAAGGACGAATTCGGTCAACTGGCTGAGAGCTTCAACCGCTTTGTTGAGAATATCCAGACAGTGGTTCGTGATGTCCAGCGGGGCAGCGAGGAGCTAGGCCACAACGTGCGCTCGCTGCGTGAAACTGCCAGCGCCAGCCGCTCAAGCGTCGAAAATCAGCAATCGGAAATTGATGTCGTGGCAACAGCCATCAACGAGATGTCGGCAGCGGCAGGGGAAATTGCTCAAAATGCTCAGCAGACAGCGGATGCTGCCAATACTGCAGACAATGATAGCCGTGCCTCCCTTGAAACCGTTGCCGCCTCACGGGATGCAGTGCAGAAGCTGTCCAAAGAGGTTAACTCTGCGTCCGAGGTTATTAACGCCTTGGGCAAAGATGTTTCATCTATCACTACCGTGCTGGAGGTAATTCAGGGGATTGCGGAGCAGACCAATTTGCTGGCGCTGAACGCGGCCATTGAAGCTGCGCGGGCCGGTGAAGCAGGGCGAGGGTTCGCTGTTGTTGCTGATGAAGTTCGAAACCTGGCGCAGAGAACCCAGTCGAGTACTGAAGAAATCAACAACATGACCGACCGGCTGCAAAAAGGTGCCAACAACGCGGTCGCGGTAATGAATGCTTCTACGGCGGTCTCCAACGTCAGCATGGAGAAAGCCCAGGATGCCATGGACGCCCTGAATCGCATTGCCGAGGCCATTACCTCCATCAACCAGATGACCTCTCAGATTGCGACCGCATCGGAGGAGCAGACCTCAGTGACCGAAGAGCTGAATTCGTCCATCACGCGCATTGCCGACCAAGGTCAGGAAGCAGCTGCGGCAGCCAGCGAAAACGACGTTTACAGTGGGCAGATTGAAAGCATTGGTCGCACGCTGAACCAGAATGCGTCACGGTTCCGGGTGTAATAGGCACCCGGAAGACAACTTTGCGAAGATCAGGCAATCTCCCTAACGGCAATCTCGTTAAAAGAGTATGACCATGGCACTTATCGACACGATTATCGGTGCAACCGGGCAATGGGTTGCGCATTCAGATTCCAACGCCACCCTGGCGAATCCTCTGGCGTGGCTGCGAAAGACTGGCGGCTATGCCGCTGTAAACCGGATCATCGGCCTGTCGATCCCATTTGCCACCCGTAATCGATTCAGTGTGGAAGAGTTGCGGCCGGGCTACGTGAAGGCCCGAATTCGCCTGAAGGGCAACAAGAATCACTTTGGGAGTTTGTACGCCGGCGCCTATTTCCTGGTCGCGGAAATCCCCGGTGGCGTGCTGACACTGTTTGATCTTGGGCCTTCGTACACGCCAATCCTGAAGGAAATGACCCTGCAGTTTCTGCAACCGGCAAACTCCGATGTCACCGTAGAGTTTTCACTGACACAGGAAATGGTCAGAGGAATTCTGGCGGACGCCGATGCTACCGGTCGCGCCAAGTTCACTCTGGAAGGTCAGTTGCACGATCAGGAGGGCAACCACGTTGCCAACTCCATCGCCCATTACCGGGTTCGAAAGCAGGGCTTCAAAGCTGAGGGCGAGTAAGCCCTGTGAAAAGAGTTGTTAGCGGATAGTGATAAACGGAGCGCTTAGGAGCGCTCCAGACCGGACAGCGTTTCAAGGAAAATGGCGCCGTACTTCTCCAGCTTAGCGGCGCCCACGCCGCTAACCTCCGCCAACTCGTCCAGGGACTGGGGCTTGCGCTCCAGCATGTCGAAGAGGGTGGCGTCGTGGAAAATAACGTAGGGCGGAACCCCTTGCTTGTCGGCCAAATCCTTACGACACGCCCGTAGGGCATCCCAGCCGGCCTGATCGGTAATCTGATCGCGGATCGCCGCACCATTGCGGCTGCCCTGGCTTCTCGACGAAGTTTTCTTAACCACTGGATCTTTGCGCAGCTCAACGGGCTGTTTGCCTTTTAACAGGGGGCGACAGGTTTCCGTTAATTGCAGGGCGCCGTAGCCCTCGGGGTCGGCGCGCAGGTAGCCATTGGCCACCAGTTGCCGGAACACCGACTTCCACTCGTTTACTGACAGCTCGGTGCCAATCCCGTAGGTGGACACTGCCTGGTGGCCCGACTGCAGGATTCGTTCGTTTTCCGAGCCCCGGAGCACATCAATCAGGTAGGTAACACCAAAACGCTGGCCGGTCCGAAAAACGCAAGACAATGCCTTCTGGACCGCGACGGTCCCGTCCCAGGTCTCAGGAGGGTTCAGGCAGGTATCGCAATTGCCGCAGGGCTCGTCCTGAGTGTCCCCGAAATAACGCAGTAACACCTCACGCCGGCACCGGGTTACTTCGCACAGGCCAAGCATGGCGTCCAGCTTTTGCCGTTCTACCCGTTTGAACTGATCGTTGCCCTGTGACGCTTCCAGCATCTGGCGCAGTTTGATGACATCCTGCAGGCCATAGACCATCCACGCCGTTGACGGTTTTCCGTCCCGGCCGGCACGACCGGTTTCCTGGTAGTAGGCCTCGAGGCTCTTGGGCAGATCGAGGTGAGCAACAAACCGAACGTCAGGCTTGTCGATGCCCATTCCGAAGGCAATGGTGGCGACAATAATGACACCGTCTTCGCGCAGGAATCGTTCCTGATGCAGCGCCCGGATCTCGGACGGGAGACCGGCATGGTAGGGCAGAGCGGTGTAGCCTTTACCGGCCAGCATGCGGGCGGTTGCATCCACCTTGTTGCGGGACATGCAGTAGACGATGCCGCACTCGCTGTCATGTTCAGCTTTAATAAAGTCCAGCAACTGCTTGTTTGCATTAGTTTTAGGCGCAATTCGATACTGGATGTTCGGGCGGTCAAAGCCGCTGACAAAGTGCCGCGCTTCGGTCAGGGACAGCCGCTCGGCAATCTCCTTACGGGTGCGTTCGTCGGCGGTGGCGGTCAGTGCTATGCGCGGCACAGCCGGAAATTCGTTGGCCAGCATACTGAGCTGGAGGTAGTCAGACCTGAAATCATGGCCCCACTGGGATACACAGTGAGCTTCGTCGATGGCGAACAGAGAGATAGATGCGTCGTGCAGCAGGTCAATGGTGCGTGGCTGAATCAATCGCTCTGGCGCGCAATACAGCAGATCAAGTTCACCCGTTGCCAACGCGTATTCGGTGGCCCGCGCCTGCTCCATATCCATGGTCGAGTTCAGGAATGCCGCCTTAACGCCCAGCTCCTTCAGCGCTGCAACCTGATCCTGCATCAAGGCTATCAAAGGCGAGATGACCACGGCGGTACCGGGCCGAACCAGGGCCGGAACTTGATAGCAAAGGGATTTACCCCCCCCGGTTGGCATTAGCACCAGGGCATCGCGGCCATCGACCACTTCCCGAATGATATCGCCCTGCAGCGGCCGGAAAGTTTCGTAACCGAATACCTCGTGGAGCACCTGTTCGGGATCGCTGCGAGAGGTGGTCGGGCGCTCTGTGCTCAGTTCTTCGAAGTTCTGTTCAAAATGCATAAGGTAACCGGTTAACCGACGTGTATGCCGGCAAGATTGCAGGGTCAAATTGCGTGGGCGGGAATGATACCAGATTCGTTGGCGAGGGTGGCGAAACCCAATGACGGGGGATGGAGGCAAAGTAACCTGAGAAACGCTACAATACCGCGTTTTTGAATCACCGTTTAGCGGAATTCTGTGACAGACACCGATAATAACAGGGCTTCCATGCAGGAATTTGATGCCATCCGTCCGTATTCGGACGAAGAGACCGGCCCGGCCATTCAGCGCCTGGTAAACGATCAGGAATTTCTCGATATGGTCGGCCGATTCAAATCGCCGGCACTTGCCCGCTGGGCTCCGGCAGTGCTCAGGGTATTTATCAGGCGCTGGTTGGCGAACCATTTTGGCCAATACCACCGGGTTGATGACCTGCAAGCCAGACTGTCATCTTACGTTGGCGAGTTGGTGGACGGCACCACGTCACGCGTTACCGTCAGCGGCTTGGAAAATCTCGACAAGAACAGCGCACACCTGTTTATCTCCAACCACCGGGATATTGTTTTTGACCCGATGGTGGTGAACTACCTGCTGTTCGAGAATGGTTTCCACACTACGCGCATCGCCATTGGTGACAACCTGCTGGCCAACCGCGTGTTTGCGGAGATGATGCGACTGAACAAGAGCTTTGTGGTTCGTCGAAACATGACAAGTCCTCGTGAGATGCGGGATGCCTATTTAACGCTCTCTGGCTTTATTAACCACAGTATCGATACCAACAACAGCATCTGGATCGCACAGCGGGAAGGTCGGGCCAAAGACGGCCTCGACTTCACCGATCCCGCCATCATCAAGATGTTCTACATGAGCCGCAAAAAGAGTGGGCTCAGTTTTGCAGAAGCCATGAACAGGCTGCACGTAGTTCCGGTCTCGATTGCCTATGAATATGACCCCTGCGATCAAGACAAGGCCCGGGAACTGGAAGCCCGTGCTCGCAATGGCAACTACACCAAGGCCGAGGGCGAAGACACAGATCAAATCATGAAAGGTTTGACCGGGTTCAAGGGCCATGTGCACGTCCACTTTGGCAAACCCATCCAGAACGCGCCGGACGACGCCAAGGCCATGTCTGCGTTGATTGATCGGGAAATGCACGCCAACTACCACCTGCATGCCTCGAATCTGGTCGCGTACCATGCTCGCGGCGTACATCCCGATGCCCACGCGACACCTGAGACGGTCACCGACACCGTGGTGACCGCCGAGGCCTGGTCACCTGCCGAAATGGAGGCCGCCGAGGCGGAAATGGATCGGCGCCTGGACGCCTGTGATCCGGCCATCCGTCCGTACCTTCTGGATATGTACGCGAACCCGGTGGTGACGGCGCTGGAAGCGAACTCGGACGAACAGAACCCGGAATAACACGAATCATTTATTTACCGACGTTAACGAGGTGTTGAGTGCAGGATCTTGATTACATTGAACTGGAAACCGCTCCGAATCCAACAGCTGCGGTCATCTGGCTGCACGGGCTGGGAGCAAGTGGTCATGATTTCGAACCTGTAGTGCCGGAATTGGGTCTGCCCGAAGGTTCGGCCGTCCGCTTCATCTTTCCCCACGCCCCCGAGCTTCCGGTAACCATTAACGGCGGCATGCGCATGCCCGCGTGGTATGACATCAAGGCCATGGATATCGACCGCGTCGTGGATACTCAACAACTGATGGCTTCCGCCAATGCTGTTGGTAAATTGGTGGACCGCGAGATCGAGCGCGGTATTCCGTCTGAGAAGATCGTCATCGCTGGTTTCTCTCAGGGCGGTGCTGTTGCTTACGAACTGGGCCTGAGTTACCCCCGCCGACTGGCCGGTGTGCTGGCTCTGTCGACGTACTTTGCCACTGCCAAGACGGTTAAACCGTCCAGCGCCAACGCCGGGATTCCTATCTCCGTCTATCACGGCACCTTTGATCCCATGGTGCCGGAATCGCTCGGGGTACAAAGCGTGGAGGCCCTGAAATCCATGGGGTTTGCCCCGAATTATCAGACGTTCCCGATGGAGCACAGCGTTTGTCTGGAAGAAATCGTCGACATTGGTCGATTTATCCGGCAGCACGCGCTCTGAAGCAAGCGATGCCAGGCTAATCCCAAATGGCGTGCTGCCGTTCGGCAAGGATGTTCTGGTACAGATCGCTATAGAGTCGGGCGCTGTGGTTCCAGGAATAATCGCCTGTCATGGCGTTCTCCTGGAGCCGGCGCCACGCCCTTCGATTTTCGTAAAATCTCAGTGCCCGTTCGATGGTGGCCAGAAAAGCCGAGGCATCTGGAATATCAAAGCAGAAGCCGTTGGGTCGCTTGCTGCTGCTGTCAGAGGCATCAAAGACGGTGTCCCGCAGCCCGCCGACCTGATGCACGATCGGAACAGTGCCATAGCGCAGGCTGTACAGCTGGTTCAACCCGCACGGTTCGAATCGTGAGGGCATCAGGAGCATGTCACTGCCCGCAGTTATGCGGTGGGCCAGGCCTTCATCGTACTCAAAGGTGACTGACAGCCGCAGGGGCCATTGCCGTGCCAGCTTGGCCAGCTCTCCCTCATACTTCCTTTCCTCAGAGCCCGACTCTTGAGTACCTGGCTCTCTATGGCTTGACTCGTCTCCCAGTAGAGCTAACTTGCAGCCTCGCCTAAACAGCGCCGGTAATATGTCCAGAAGCCAGTCGAGGCCTTTTCGCTCAACTAGCCGACCCACAAAGCAGAAGAGTGGGGACTCGGTCTGTTCCAGCCCGAGGTCCCGCTGCAATTGAAAGCGGCACAGGCGTTTGCTCTTGATATCCTCGGAGCCAAAGTGGTGAGGGATGTGCGGGTCGTTTTCAGGATTCCAGGTGCGCGTATCAATGCCGTTAAGAATACCCGCCAGTTCATGACGGCGTTGGTGAAGCAGGTTTTCCAGGCCGCAACCAAATTCGGGATGCTGGATTTCCTCGGCGTAGGCCGGACTCACGGTGGTGATTCGGTCACTGAACACCAGGCCGCCCTTGATGAACGCAAGCTGTCCCTTGAATTCCAGTAGATCGTAGCTCCACAGGTGTTCAGGTAGGCCCAGGTTTCTGAAAGTATCGCGTGGGAACAGGCCTTGGCTGGCCAGATTGTGAATAGTGAATACCGTGCTGGGACGGTCAGGAATCAATTCCAGGTAGATTGGCAGCAAAGCGCTCTGCCAGTCGTTGCAGTGCACTAGCTCGGGTGTCCACGATAACCCGGCCTTTCCGAGCGCAATCTTGGCCCCTACCTTGGCAAACAATTGGAAACGCCGGGCGTTATCCTTCCAGGGCTGTCCCTTCGAGTTCGTGTAGGGGTTCCCAGAGCGACCGAAAAGTTGGGCACAGTCCACTACCCAAAGGGTAACGGCGGTGCCCGGTAATCGAGTTTGCCATAAGTTCACATCGTAACTGTCGACCCACAGGCGGGCTTTATGCAGAGCCCCAGTGTCACGGGTTAGCTTCAGGGCTTCAGGGTAGCCGGGTAACAGGATGTTGATGTCATAACCAATATGGCCTAACGCCTCAGGCAAACTGGCGGACACGTCGGCCAATCCGCCGGTTCTGACCAACGGATGAACCTCACTGGTGACGAACAGGACACGGGTCATGACGATGACCTTAACTTAACCACCCACTAGGGCGGCAGGGCTCTGAACGATAGCACTCGTTTAGATAGTGCTTGTTTAATAATAGCCCTAGCTGCGCCAGAAGGCGGGCGACAGCACGATAATGACACTGAGGATTTCCAGGCGACCCATCAGCATGCCGACTGAGAGCACCCATTTGGCGCCATCCGGCAGGGGACCAAAGTTCCCCGATGGGCCGATGATGTCACCCAGCCCGGGGCCGACATTGGTTAGCGAGGACAAGGCGCCCGACAAAGAGGTAATGAAGTCCAGCTGCATGGCCGCGAGTGCCACCGTAATCACCAACAGGCAGAGCAGGAAGATGAAACTGTAGGCGATCATGGACGAGATGATTTCGTCACTGACTGCCCGGCTATTGTAATTCCGCGTTAATACCGCACGAGGATGCAGCAAGCGCATCAGCTGTTCTCTGAGGATGATGATCGACAGCTGGAAGCGGAAGACTTTCATGCCACCGGAGGTTGAGCCCGAGCAGCCACCGATGAACATCAGGAAGAAAAACAACACGAAGGCCAGTGGGCCCCAGGCTGAGTAATCCTCAGAGGCATAGCCGGTGGTGGTCACTACCGAGGTTACGTTGAACAGAGTAGAGGCGTAGTTGTGTAGCGGATCAAAGGGTACCGGCGAGACCGCCCACCGATAGAGCGTCAGTACCGCCGGAATCAGCAGCAGTATCGTGAGCAAAAAGCGCACCTGTTGGTCACGAAACAGCACGCCATGCTGGCCATGCATCTCCCGAACAAACAGGAAAAACGGCAGGCTGCCTAGAATCATGAACAGGGTCGCTTCCATCAGGATCAGGTCACTGAACTTGCCCATCGACATGTCAGAGGTGGAAAACCCACCTGTGGCAATACTGGTCAGGCCATGGTTGAAGGCATCAAAAAGGGTCATTCCCGAGACCCAGTAGGTTAACACCGCCACTATGGAAAAAATCACGTAAACCACCAGCAGCCCTCGGCTTAGGGTCTTCATCCGGGGCAGGGCCTTATCCGTCCACTCCGAGGATTCGGTGGCAAAAAGCCGCATGCCGCCGACCCGAAGAAACGGCAAGACCGCAACGAACATGCCGATAATGCCGATACCGCCAATCCACTGCAGAATAGAGCGCCACAGGAGCAGATCCTGGTCCATGCTATCCAGACCACTGAGCACGGTCGCCCCGGTGGTGGTTATGCCGGAGGTCGCCTCAAAAAAGGCATCCGGCGCGGAGATGTCGTTACCACTGAGGTAAAACGGCAACGCGGAACACAGGGTGAGAATGAACCAACTGGAAACCGTCAGGACAAACATGAACCGGGGCTTCAAATCGCGAGACTGCCGGTAGGTGGTAACGATGCCAAGAATCCCGAGGCCACAGACAATACTGGCCGATTCTGCAAACGCCGAGGCGTTCGGCGCGATAGAACCTGCCAGAAAAATGACTGGTAACGTCATGAAAATGCTCAAAAGCACAAACATGACACTAACAATGAAGATTACGGGATAGAGGTTTCTCAAAGAATGCTCAGGCCAGCTGAAACAAGAGTCGGCGTCAGAATACCTGTGGGTGACGGCTTCCGCAAGAAAACGGCGCTTACGGTGTGCGAATTAACAGAGCATTAAATCACTGTAAAGAAGGGGTAAATGGGGATCTGGGCTCTGGTATTGCCCGTGTTATTGGTGCAACTTCTAAAGAGAGCCATACTTTGCTCGATAAGGAGAACAAGCAATGAAACATTCACGTTCATTTGCCGTCGTCTTGGCCTCAGGCCTTTTTGTCGCCAGTGCCGCGAACGCTCAAGACATGTACAAATCCGGTGTTGGTGGGGTTTACACTGGCCTTAACTACACCTTCATGAGTCTCGACGCCGGAGGCGATGACGCCGATGTGGGCACGCTCTCGGCCAAGGCTGGGGTCATGGCCACTCCGTTTTTGGGCTTTGAAGCCCGGGGCGGATTTGGCGTGGATGACGATCGCGTCCGTGGTATCGATTATTCCGTCGACAACTTCTTTGGTGGTTATGCCACGTTCAACATCGTCAACGAATCCCCTGTAACGCCTTACGCGGTGCTTGGCTTCACCCGGGTTGAAGTTGAGGCAGAAGGGCCGTTCAACACCGTTACCGACGACGACAGCGACGTATCTTACGGTGTCGGTTTGAACATGGAGTTCGCTCGTAATGTCTCTGGTAACCTTGAGTACATGCGTTACTATGACGACGATGACGTTACCGTAGACGGTCTTGGAGTTGGCGTGCAGTTCAACTTCTAATCCCTTAATCGCCAGGAGTTTGCTTGAATCACCTTGCCCATGTCTTTCTCGCACCGGATTCACCCGAGGCCAGAGTGGGCAGTATTCTTGGCGATTTTACCCGGGGTATTGATGTGTCCCTGCTGCCGGCTCCCGTGCAGCAGGGCATCTACCACCACAGGGCGGTCGACAGTTTCACCGACCAGCACCCCGAGGTCCTTGCCAGCAAGGCGATCTTTTCGAAGCAACGGCGACGGTTCGCCGGCGTTGCCCTCGACATTCTTTACGATCACTATTTGTTAAGACACTGGCAACGTTTTAGCCAGATCGATCGTGATATCTTTGTCGGGCTTATTTACCAGGAACTTCAGTCTAATGAGCACCTTATGCCCGAGAAAATGGCCAGGGTGACGCGACGCATGGTGGAGCACGATTGGTTCGGTGCATACCGGGATTTAGAGAGCATTGGTTACGCCCTCGATCGCGTGGCAGGACGCATTCGGTTCGCCAATGAGTTTACCGGAATGATTGACGAAATCCGGGCAAATGACGTTGAACTGGAAAAACGGTTTCTTCGCTTTTTCCCAGATTTACAATGCTTTGCAGGAGATTTTGAATGAAACTTATGGCTTCACTGGCACTCGCATTTTCCCTGGCACTGCCGGCGGGCGCCGCATTAGCAGAAGCGTCTGAGGATTCGGACAAATCTGTTCCGGAAACCCTCGGCTTCGTTGAGTGGCTGGTCATGAATGAAACCAGCGTACGATTGAAAGCTCGCCTGGACACAGGGGCCAAGACTTCTTCATTACACGCAGTGAACGTGGAAGGATTCAAGAAGGGCGACGAAGAGTGGGTGAAGTTCCAACTGCCACTGGGCGATCATGAAGACCAGCCCAGCGAAGGCAGTATTGAGCACGAAGACGTCATCCTGGAATTTGAACGCCCTGTGCATCGCACCGTGCTCATCAAGCGCAAGAGCGCCCCCTCCCAACGCCGGTACGTGGTAAAGATGGATTTCTGCATTGCAGGGGCTGTGCACGAAACCCAGTTCTCACTAACAGACCGCGGTAACTTTAAATATCCTGTGTTGCTGGGCCGTCGCTTCATGCGTGACGACAATATCCTCATTGACTCCGCCGACAGCTTCATCGCTGAGCGCGAGTGTGAGTACAATACGCTTGAGGAAATTGCTGCCCGGGTGGACTAACAGGGCACCGAAGGGAACGTCAGCCTGCGACGTTCTCCGGCATTTGGTCTGACTCCAAATTCCTTCTGATCAAGCGAATCCAGGATGGTATCCAGCTCCTGGCCAATCATAGTGGCGTTGCGGATCATCGCCAGTTTAGGCCAGGTGTTGCGCTTGCCAGCGAGCACGAGATTGTCGATTTCCTCATCCCCGTGATAACTGAACAGCACGTTGCGCCAGTAGAAGTTCCTTTTCTCAAGAATAATATTCACATCGCCCGTATAGCTCTGATTCAACACCCCGTGCGCCATCAGTATAGCCGGGCTGATGAACGAAACTCCGACTCGAGTCAGACAGTGCTCCAGGCCACTGAGAAGATCTGTGGCCGCATCGGTCATCATGGTATTGGCCACGGTGCGAATCCGTCGGCGCGTGCGCAGCTTTGGATCATCGACAAATGGCACGGCCACCGGATTGATCATGCTGACGATGTAGTGATTGACCCCAAACAGCCGGGACAGTCGCTTGGCCGGCAAATCCTCAGCAAAGGAGCCGTCGACCCATTTACGCGTAGGCAGGTACGGCTTGGGTTTGCCATCGGCGCCGCGCGCATAGAGGGTGACGGGTGGCACCACTCCCGGAACGCTGCCGGAAGCATCCATGGCCGAACGGATATACACATTGGGCGAGGTAATGGCATTCATCAAACGAGAATTCTGGTGTTTTTCAGCGGGCGCGATTGAAATATTGATGTAGCGTCCAGTGTGTTCGTACGCTTCCTGGAACGTCATGTGATTGTCGATCCCGTCCATCGCGCACTCTTTAATCGACAGAGGGGAAACGCCCGGTTCCAAGCCTGCCAAAACCCGCAATGGGTTCAGGTGTATCGGAAAATCATAGCGATAGCCCCCAATCACGCCCGATTTCAGCTCTTTATTGGTGTACATGGCCAACAGGCCCGACACCCAGGCACCGGCACTGGCGCCTGAGATAACGTTCGGCAGTAGGTCCTGCTCAATGAGTGTTTGCACAACTCCATGGTGGGAGTAGATCAGGCCGGCACCGCCACTGAGCATCAGGGCTGAGCGGCCATAACAGTGACTGGCCCGACGGAAGAAATCGACTTTGTCCTGCAGTGAAATCTTTTCCGAGGGAGCCTCGGCAACCACCCAGAGCGCATCGGCAATGGCCGTCACGTATTCATCAATCAGGCACTTGGTACCGGTCATCGCCCGGTCATACAGAATCGGTCGGCCCATGCCACTCATGTTGCCATGGATGCCTTCGTTCAGAACGTACAGGAGTTCTTCGTGATTCCCTTCGTCGAGGAGGGCGATCAGTTGCTCATAGCGAGCACGGATATCGAGGAAGTCATAGAATTCGGAGGCATCGCTCTGGCGCCAGGTTTCTGCGCCAGAGAGGTTATCGAGGGCCAAAGCGACCGTGTACCAGTCCTGAAAGCTGGTAGCGGTTCGTAAGCACCGTCGCAGTTCCAGCAGGCTGAATCCGTTCTGCTTTTTCCAGGACATCATCGGCAAACACCGTTGTCCTATGCCGAGAAATTCGAAATAAGATCAACGCGTTGTCATTCTTTTATGGTTCGCGTTGTCTACCCGGTCCCTCCGAGTTCCTAAAGTATGGCCCTCAATGTTTATTACCGCCAGTTAATAAAGTTTTGCCCGGTGCTCATCCAAGCTGGGCAAAATAGCCACTGAATGCCTCGGCGACCTGATTTTACTCGGGTTGGCCAGAATCCTTGCGCAGGGGTTCCGTTCGGATGTGAATATCCCGCTGTGGAAAGGGGATTTCGATGCCGGCTTCTTTCAGTGTGCGGGTGATGGCCGAATGCAACTCGTGAGACAACGGCATGAAGTCCAGCAGATCCCGGACAAACACGCGCACCTCAAAATCGATTTGGCTGTCACCCAGCTCAACACAGAACACCGCCGGTGCAGGCTCTTCAACCACACGTTCATTCTCTACGGCCACCTGGTGCAGCAACTCCTGAACCTTATCGACATCAGAGCCATAGGCTACGCCCACGCGGACGATCACCCGGGTGATAGGGTCTGACAGGGTCCAGTTGGTCAAATCCTGGGTCACGAAAGTCTTGTTCGGAATGATCTGCTCTTTTCGATCCCAATCCACCAGGGTGGTTGCCCGAATTCGAATGCGCGAAACCGTGCCGGTAATGCCGCCAATGGTGACTGTATCGCCAACGCGGATCGGGCGCTCAAACAGCAGGATGATTCCCGAGACAAAGTTGGCGACAATTTCCTGCAGACCAAAGCCAAGGCCAACACCCAGGGCAGCCACCAACCACTGCAGTTTTGACCACTGGAAGCCGAGTCCGGCAAGCGCGGCGGCAATGCCGATAAAAACGATGGTATAGGTTGCCAGCGTGGTGATGGCGTATCCCACGCCCGGTTCCAGGTTGAGCCGGCTCAGGAACACAACTTCCATGGTGCCGGGCAGGTTACGAGCGGCTAGAACCGTGCCTACGCCGATGGCCAGGGCAACCATCAGGTCTCCGAGATTAATCGGGACCGGGCTTTCGCCCTCAATCCCCGTACTGATAGTCCACAGGGTTATTTCGTCGAATATTCCCAATGCCGGGAAAACATTGTCCCACAGCGCCCAAAGGCCGGCGGCGGCCAATATCAGCGAGAAAATCTTCAGCACGGTTTCACTTTGCTGGCTGATGTCATCCATATCCCGCTGGGGTATGTCATAGCTTAAGGGCACGCCTTCACCCGAGGTTTCTGCTGCCTCCCGGGTTTCTGCAATCTTACGCTCCGCTTCCCGGTTCTCGATGACGCGCTTGAGTGTCATCCGGCGCTCACGAACGGTAAGGCTGCGCAAGCCCAGGTAATGCAGCAGGATGACAAAGGCCAGCCAACAAAGACTGATGAACATCAACCCTTCAAAACGAACCGCGGTGTAGTGATAGCCCCAGAGTGAAATGAAAGCCAGCATGAGCGGCAAGGCAACCGCAAACCCGTGAAGGAGTTTCAGCACCTTCCGGTTTGGCTGGTCCTTACGTACCGCCGACATAAAGTGCTGGGCGAAAAAGGCGAGGGCGATTGATGCTACTGCAAACAGCAGCCGCCCCAGGCTGTCACTGAATACCGCGCCCTTGTTGGTCGACATCGCTGGCATCACAATGATGATCGGGATGAGTACCGCCAGCAAAATCGGGATTTGCTTGCGAAGCACCCGTAGCGTGTTTGATTTCCACTGGAAGTGACGCTCACCCAAGCCTTTGTTGTAGGCCACGGTGAAAATCCCGCGCAGAAGAAAAGCGACAAACGCGGCGTTGGACATGCCCCGGGACAACGCATGCAAGAACCGATTGCCACCTTCCAGGGCCAAATGGCCGATGGTCAGCGCAATTACGCCCGGCAAGGCCAGCAACAGACTGTATATGAGCGCGGAAAACGTAAACTGCCAACGATCCCGGCGCACATTGCCAACGTGGTAGCCGGTGTCGACAAGCGCCTTACGAAGCCCCCGGCGGCGGATCGCCATGATCAGGAGTAGGGCGGTTAGCAGGCTCATTAGCGGCCAGTTCTCATCGATCGATACCGAAACAGCTTCCTTCAAAGACTCCCATTTAAAGCCGGAGACAAACCAGGCGAGTCCCCGAAAAACTTCGCTGAAAATGGTCAGATCAACCCGCTCGGTGCTGGGCAACCAGAACAGCCGCTGCTGAAGCAGTGTCTGATAGGCTTCAAGCCGATCCTGGAGCTGAATAACAATGTTGTAGTACTCGTTCAGTACCTCAATATGCTTGGTGACCGTGCTGTGTAATTGCCGAAGAAGCTGCGCACGCTTCACTGCGAGCCTGCCACGGGCATCGTCGTCGGGTTCAATCACCGCTTCAAACTCTTCCAACCGCAACTGTTCTTCTCGCGCGGCTGACAACTGTGCGGTGATGCCTTTGGTGAGCCCGGCCGCTATGGTCTGGTCACGCAAACGTTCGAGTCTCTGTCGTAACAGATTCGCGTAGTCATCGGTCAGATTCAGTCCGGCGCGCTCCAGGCGAAGCTCAAAACTTTCGTATTCGTTATTCAGCCGGTTCAGCAGTGACTCGGCGTAGTCCAGGCGTTGTTCACTCAGGCTGAGGGCATGTTGCCGGCCGTCCAGGGCGTCGCGCAGTTTTTGAATCTGTTGCTGAATATCGGCGGTTTTGGGCGTGGGCAGGGAGCTCACCAGAGGTTCGTCTGGCGCTTCTATTTCAGGTCTGACCGGCTCAAGTTGGGGTTCCGGCTCTTCTTCCGTCTCTTCTGTTTCGCCTGAAGTCCCGGCGTCTTCATCTTCCGCAGGAGGGAATCGTTCAGTTTCGGTCTGTACTGGTGGGAGCAAGTCATCGAGTGCCGCCATAGCCGAGCCAGAATAACCTGCGCCGATAGACACGACGAAAGCGAAAAGCAGGGTGGGCAATCGGAAATTGATCATGGCGGCGGATGGTTTCTCTGTTGCTTTGCCCCAGTCTATCTAAATCCTGGCCAGCGCTATAAAGGGCGAACAGCTTATTCCGCCATGCTGACCAAAAGTCTAGCTATCGGGATGAGAATGACGAGTAACTGGTGAACACAGATCCAGAATAAAAAACACGGGCCACCCAAATTAGAGCAACCCATGCTTTAGATTCGTCTCAATAGCCAGGAACGATTAGGCTTTCTGCAGATCACGCAGCCTTGCCTGTTCATCAAGGTGCGCCAGGTTCTTATCCTGCCAAGCCTCTTCGGCACCATGGACGAATGGTGGCCAGGTGCGCGGATCCGTCGACAACTGGTCTATGCCTATCTCTTTGGCGGCTTCGGCAATTGTTTCGTTGACGTTTAGCCCTTGCTGCCAGCATTTGGCACCAAAATATTGTCCTTTTCTTTCGCTCATCGTGTTCCGCCTTTTTCAAGTGTGCACAGAACCCTAGTGTAACTTCTACGTTCCTGCCATCCGTGATTTCTCGGAGCAGTGCCTTTGCGGTCTGATTTTAACCAGCACCTTGAGCGCGTAGCTCCAGGGCTGCTTTCGATCTGTTCGTACTGACTTGGCCTTAGACCCATCAACGGGCCCAGCTTTCCAGAAAGGCCGGCTTGCTTCCTCGAGCATTTCTGATTTGGAAATTCCGATGTCTCGAATAAGCGCATCCAATTCCTGAGAGCTCATCCCGTGCAATCGATGGGAAAGATCGCGTCGGGTTGCGTGGTGTGTCCGATAGAGTCTGAGCCGTGAAACGAGAGACTTAAGGGTAGCCATAATTCACCTCCAGTGTTCACTGAAAGCTTATAGGTATGGTGATCAAAAAATAGACACAGGGCCTGGGCGTCGGTGAGATACAGATGTAGGGAATTAAGTGACTGTGATGGTTCTTGAACGAGCACAGAAAGCATCATGACGAGGGTATCCCTTTTACTAGGTACCCGCCTCCTGCAAAATCCATTTGTTCAGCATCTTTATCAACGTGCTCTTGTTCAGGGGCTTAGCCAGGTAATCATCCATACCCGCACTGAGGAATTTTTCCTGGTCACCAGGCATAAAGATATCCATGAGAATGATGTCATAGTCGAAATCCTTGGCTGCCTGCACTGCATCGAGGCCGTTACCAACGATATCGGCGAAATAACTGGACGACCACAAAAAGTACTAAATCTCAGCAACCAAGTTTCAGCGACTTGCTCGCCAAATTGCTAAAGAAACTTAAAGTAAATTCCGGGATCTGGCTGTTATCACATCGGATAGATTCGGAGTTGTTCTTATTCAGCTTGGGAAACGGGCTAGGGCCAGTCTCAACATATAAGTATTTAGCAATCCCACTAGGCTTTACTATGCTTTGAATACTCCGCCTCCTCGTGTGAGAGGTCGTTTCTCTCTGAAGTCCTGCCAGTAGCGATCTTGATGGTCCTCAATCATGCGGTCGTGCGTTTTCAGGAGGAAAATGTTTATGGCTAGCCAATTTAGAAACTTAATCTTTGAGGGAGGCGGCGTCAAAGGCATCGCATACGTCGGTGCAATGCAAATTCTTGAAGGGCGAGGCATTCTTCCTGACATAGTGAGGGTCGGTGGCACAAGTGCCGGAGCAATCAATGCACTGATTTTCTCGCTGGGATACACCATTGCAGAGCAGCAAGAGATACTCCGCTCAACTGATTTTCGCGAATTCATGGATGATTCGTTTGGCATCATACGGGACACCGTGAGGCTGGCGGAATTATTTGGCTGGCATAAGGGAGAGTTCTTTAAAGGCTGGATAGGCGATCTTATAGAAGCGCGATTAGGAAGTCGCAGAGCAACATTTGGGGATCTTTTGGAAAAGGGGCGGCCCAGCCTTTATGTGGTGGGTACTAATTTGTCTACCGGCTATGCGGAGGTCTTCTCTGCCGAGCGGCATGCGTCAATGGAGCTCGCTACTGCCGTTCGAATTTCGATGTCTCTCCCGTTGTTTTTCACTGCCGTTCGCTATGGTAAGCGCAGGGATGTGTACGTTGACGGTGGTGTCCAGCTCAACTATCCCATCAAGCTGTTTGACCGAAAACGCTACATCGATATGAGAAGGGATCGCAACGCTGCTCGGACTACCGAATACTACAACAAAGAGAATGCGCGATTGGAGCTACAGCGGCCAGGCCGAAGCCCTTACATATATAATTGTCAAACACTGGGACTGCGCCTGGACAAAAGGGATGAAATTGGACTCTATCGTTACGATGAGCCAATCAAAGGCAAGCCGATCGAAAATTTTACAGACTACGCCCGTTCACTCTTTGGTGCTTTGATGAACGTCCAAAATAACCTTCACCTGCATGGCGACGACTGGCAGAGAACCATTTATATCAACACCCTCGACGTCGGAACTGTTGATTTTGATATTTCCGATCCGAAAAAAGACGATTTGATTGAAGAAGGTATTGGAGGTACCGAAAAATACTTCGAATGGTTTGAGGATCCACGAGTCAACCCCGTTAATAGATTAGGCTAAGTTGCCAATAGAGGTGGACGTTACACAAAGCATCCTCGTAGGCCTCACACCTGAGTTTTCCTAATTTTACCAACTCTGGGTGGACCTAATATGGGATCAGGATCAGTCGCATTTCGCGGAAACCTTGAAGGTCAAGAGTTCAAAATAAAGCTGGGTTAGGGGAGATCTAACTAGAAATGGGAGAAAGAATACGATTTGCCCGAGCAAGAGTTATCGGTTTCAGCTGCCCAAGCTGCTCAAAGGAGCTGTGACCCACATTTCAATTTCGATGGTCATTCTGTGCGTATGGTTCACCTGGCTTTACATTGACCAGCCTAAAGCTTTTGCGCCGCCCACTGATTTCGGAGTGCCGATACTTCTGATCACTGAAGAACTCAAATACTTAGCAGAACAGACTGAAGCGCTGGAGGACCGTGTAAGACAAAACGATGAACTGGCGGAAATCCCCGAGATCTGCTGCAACGGCTCCACAGCATTTAACATAATATACATTATGCGCAGTCTTAGATGTGAAGTCAGCGATGTATACGGGAATTTGCATACGAGCAGTAACGGTTTCTGCATACGACCTGGAGCGCCTCTTCCTCGTAAAATAGTCGTTAGCTTTCTACCGGTCATTGTCTAAAGAACAAGGCTCGAATTTATTTGCTCTTCGGGACAACGCTTTTTGCAAGACCGCAGGCATGTCCCATTGAAGAAACAACTGGAGGTTTTAGAACCTATGAACATTATCCCTGTGATTACTCTGTTCGGAGGCCTGTCGGCATTTTTCACTTTGGCGTTCGCGCTGAGACTGGCCATCGGAAAAACTCAGGTTGTCGATCAGCAAGACGATAACAAACTCGCTGGTTAATGATTGCCTCGAATCGAACCTGAACCCGGTTGATTTGTTCGACCGGGTTTTCTGCTCTTATTCTTCATCTATTACTGCACCAAGCTGTTTGAGCAATACCGTGCCTTCGCCGTCTGCTGGCCGCCGCCCGAGCGGCTTATTATCAGGCAGCAGCCAGCTCCGGATAGGCGTTATTGCACTGAGTAGCGGCTGTTAGTGCGGATGTAGATTGTCACTTCATCATCGCTGTAGTTCGCGAACTCATGAGTGTAGTCGCCCGTGGACTCGATATAACTCCCGGCTTCAAGAGTTTCTGGCTCATCGAGGTCCCGAGCGTTATGGGTGACCTCCCCTCCAATCACCACGGCGCGAAATTCACTGGCCTCTGTCATCAGTTCACCTTCGAAACCGGCACCGAGTCTGATCATCGATCCACCCATATCGGCAGTGCTGCCCCAGACGTGAGTGGCCTGCACATTGTCCGCATTGATCGTGTGCAGGTCGCTGTCTTTCAGCCAAACCACGTTGTCGGCGTGCAGGTTAAGCGGCCGTTCCCCGTTATCAAATTGCTCGTCAGACGGCTTTACCAGGTAAGGCCCGGAGTCGATCTCCAGATAAATCAGGTTCGTCTCGCCATCGGCCGCTGTTGTGTGGTCTTCACCGGCAGGCTGAGTCCAGAAAGATCCGGGTGGCATCCACATTTTTGCCGCGGACGGGTCATCGTTGTGCATCATTCCTTCGATCACGACACCGCGATAAGTGATGTTATGAATGTGGGGTGGTGACTCGAAACCCTTCTTGAACCGAACGAGCATGCCTGTCGCGCTGCCGCTTGTGCGATCGCCCCAGAGATCTGCAGCGCCGGGGCTAAGCTTTCCCCGCAAAGGGTTTAGATAACCCCATTCCACTTCTTCAGCGGGTATGACTTTTACCAAAGAGCCGGCGTTATGGTTATCTGCATAAGCCAGTGCTGCTGCACTGACAAGGAAAATCGTGGATATCACTCTTCGCGAGAACATTTGATAGCTCCATGTATCTGTAAAATGAACGGAGCTAATAGATTACTCGTCGCTATAATCGCTAAAAACCGGACTCTCCAGATTTCAGTTTTCGTAAATCCCGCATAATAGATTGGGGAACTTTTAACCAAACCGTTAAGTGTAATGTTCAGAGGTTCGTCCAACGCTGGGCAAAGAAGCCCAGAAACACCCGAATACGGGCCGACAAGGTCGAGCAGCTTCACCAAGTCTCCCTTTTCGAGATCATTGGCATTCATGAAACGGGACAGTTGGGCAACGCCCTGCCGATTTCGGCAGGGCGTGTGAGTGGCTCAACCTGCCCTTGCGTCAGTACCCAAAACGATGCCCGCGCTCAGGCAGTCGCTTTTAGCGTTTTTCCCAGATACCGGTCTTTGCGACCTCTTCTGCAAATGCAGCGAAGTCTTTCGGTGCGCGCCCAAGTGCCTGTTGAACGCCTTCGGTCAAATGGGCGTTACGGCCATCAAGTACCGTTGCAAAAAGATAGTCCAGCATCCAGACCACATCCTCGGGTGCTCCAGAGTTCTCCATCTCAGCGATGAAGCCTTTGTGGGGTACGTCTATGAATGAAATTTCGCGGCCGGTCGCGCGGGAAAGGTCGTTGGCCACGTCCGCAAAGGTCATTAGTCTTGGCCCCGTCACTTCATAGATTCGGCCGTTGTGGTGGTCCTGAGTCAGGGCAGCAACAGCCACGTCCGCGATGTCATCGACATCAACGAAAGGCTCGACTTGATTGCCTGCTGGCAGAGTGATGGCACCCTTCAACACCATGTCGATGAATGCCCCCTCAGAAAAGTTCTGGTTAAACCAGCTTGCGCGGACGATTGTCCATTCGAGACCAGAGTCTTGCACAATTTTTTCGCAGGCTTGTGCCTCGGACTCGCCACGCCCTGATAACAGGACGAGTCGCTTCACGCCGCGGCGTTTGGCTAGGCCAACAAACGCCTGGATAGCGTCGGTTGCGCCCGGCATGGCCAGATCTGGTGAGTAAGTGATGTAAGCTGAAGTGACACCGGTGAGGCAAGGAGTCCAGCTTTTTTCGTTGCCCCAGTCAAAAGACGGGATGGCTGAGCGGGACCCAACTCGAACCTCATGACCACTGTCTTTCAGCTGTTCAACAACGCGTTTGCCAGTTTTTCCGGTACCGCCTACTACGAGAATTGATTGATGTGTCTGATTGGATGGTTTCATTGACTTGCTCCCTTCAACATGTGTGCAAGTCAATTTTCGTGGAAGAGTGTCGCTTGTTATTGCCTCAGCGTGCCAGGGTTTGTGCAGCGGGCGACAACTTCAAGCTCAGCGTCAACGAGTCGAAAGTCGATAGGACCGTGGAGTCTGTCCGGCCCACCGCTTAAAAGCCCGTGTGAAGCCACTCTGCTCAGCAAACCCCGTCAGGAATGCCACCTCGGCAAGACTGTAGTCTGTCTCCCGAAGCAGCCGTTGTGCGAGATCCTTCTGCGCCATGTCGACAACATTTTGATATGAATATCCCTGCTCCGACAATCTCCTCTGCAATGTCCGTGCGCCTATTTTCAATTCGGATGCAATCCGTGACAGCTTCGGTACACCCTCACTGAGCACGTTGACTACGGCACGCCTGACTTGTTGTTGCAGATCGATATCGCCTTTCAGCGAATTCAGCTGTTGTTCAAGATGTCGGTCGAAAAACTGGGCGATGGATTCGTCGCCTAGCTTGTTTGGAATTTCGATGCTTTCTTTACTCACAAGCAACGCATCTCGTCCCGACTGGAAATGGACAGGGCAACCGAAATGAGATTCGTACACTCGGGCATCGCCCCTGGGTGCATGCTTGAAATAGATGGCCATCGGAATAAAGCGTGAGGAGCAAACTTCTTTGCTGATGGTATCTACGGCCGACATGCTGGCCTCATTAGAGAGCTGCATGCCTGGACAACCATCCCCTGCTTTTTCAAGGTTGAAGAAGAAACCCTGCCCCGTTTCCTCAAGGGAATACGTTTCTGCACTGCCCAGAACATGCCCGTACCGCTCTGCCCTTGTGAAGGAGCCGTGCAAGGTCGGTGCGGATTTCCACGCCAGCCCGAAAGCGCCGTACTCGTCGCTTCGCATGGCAGCGCCGATCTTCAGCGGTAATGAAAGGCCATTGGGATCCCGATCAACCAGTTCAGCAAAAAAGTCATAATAGTCCGATGAGGACACCATCTGAGTGGGATCAATGGGACCGTTCACCGGAAGGCCAAGTTTTCGTATCAAGTCCCGCGTTTCGACGCCTGGGCTTGCCTGACTGACGACCTTATAGACATACAGTGAGGTTATTTGAGCCATGGGACATAGATAATCCATGTTCGTTCGGTTGTGCAACCTGTGGAGGCCATTTCAAAGGCCTCTGGGCTGACGCCACCCAGATGGGTATTTCGTCCTGAGGAGCCACTTGTGATGCCGTGTTCGGTTTAATCCAAACTAGAGCTTAACCACCTCAGCGCGGTTTTTCATTGCGGCCGAGCATATCTATGAAATTCTTAAAACGTCTCTGGTTGTCCGTACTCTTTGATCCACTCAACAAGCATTTCAAGATTAGCATCTTGAGATTCGGGGCTACTACTCGGCATTTACTTTGCCAGTAATCCACGAAACAAACGCACGGACCTTGGCGGTGCGAAATTTAGCCTCCGGTGCCACGAGGTAATACTGGTATTCCGCAGGTATCGAAATATCAATTGGGCAAAGGAGCAAGCCCGATTTGAGAAGGTCTTTAACAAGGCTGTATCGCATCAATGCTATTCCTCTTCCAGCAAGTACCGCCTCGACGAGTGTGGTGCCCTCCGAAACCCGCAATTTTATAGAGCTGTCGGGTATGTTGGCACCGAGCTTTTCCTGGAACGCTAACCACGAACTTTCCATGTCGACGGAATCGTCTATGAGCCATGGGAGCTCAGCCAAAACGGCAGGCGTTACGGAGTCGATATTAAAAAGCTCGCTATGACAGACCGGTAACAGCTTTTCTTCAAGCAGAGCCCGGGATTCGAGCCCCGGGTAATTGCCGTTACCAAAACGAATGGCAAGATCTACACCATCCCCCTGGAAGTCCACCAACTGAAGGTTGGGCTGAATGCTTAATTTGATCTCCGGATACATTTCCTGGAACGAATTAAGTCTGGGCACAAGCCAGCGACTGGCAAAGGAAGGCACCGTTGCCACCGTTAAACGGCCGGGATCGGCGTTCGGCGAAAGCAGCGCAATGCCTTTCTCTAATTCCTGGAAGCCGGTCTCAACATAGCCTGCAAGTGCCCTTCCCTCCGGCGTTAATTGCACTTCGCGGGTCAGACGAACGAAAAGCTTTAATCCGAGGAAGTTCTCCATGCCACGAATGTGGGTGCTGACGGCTGCTTGGGAAATGTTCAGGGATTCCGCCGCTGCCTTGAAGCTCAGTTCTCTGGCGGCATACCGAAATGCCTGCATTCCCCTTAATGGCGGTAGGTTCGACATGGCCTGCCCTTAGTTGGCTCATAATTAAGTTTTAATTAAGCGTAGCGCAATTTTACCCGTTTGTTCACCAGGCCAGCAGTTGAAAAGATAGAGCATACATACACAAGCGGGAGAACACCTCATGACAACCATAGCGATAACCGGCCGTGATGTTTGTGAGTCAGCTGGAGCACAAAGGCTTAATAGGAGGTTAATTGCCTTGTTCAGGAAATGGCAAACCAACCGGCGGACTCGTAAAGATCTCGCAAGGTTGTCGGATTTCATGCTGAAAGATCTTGGCATTTCGAGAAGTCAGGCAGAAAACGAATACCAGAAACCATTCTGGAAACAATAAAGGAGATTGCAAAATGAAAATTCAAGTTCCAATCGTGAGTGCCTTTGTTGATGGCGAGTCCGGAGGAAACCCGGCAGGCATCGTATTAAACGCAGAGCGGTTCAGCGTTGAACAAAAGCAACGAATTGCTGCGGCTGTTGGTTTGTCAGAAACGGCGTTTGTGTCTCCGTCGGACTCCGCAGACATCAAACTGGAGTTCTTTACACCAACCCAGCAGATTGCCCATTGCGGCCATGCAACGGTCGCCACATTCAGCTATCTGCGTCAAGACGGCTTATTCACAACGGATCAGCTGTCGAAAGAAACCATTGATGGTTGCAGGTCAATCCACATGGAAAGTGATGCTGCGTTCATGGAGCAGAAAGCACCGGCCTATGAGGCGCTGAACGATGCCGATCTTCAATCTGCCCTGAAAGCTCTTGGGATAGCGCGATCAGACCTGGTTAATGGAGCAGCGCCAAAAGTCGTCAACACAGGGAATAGCTTTCTCCTGGTCGGTGTCCGCCGCGCCGAAACGATCAGGAATCTCAAGGTAGACTTGGATATGATTGAAAAGCTGAGCGTTTCTCTAGATCTAATTGGTTTTTACGTTTTCTGCTTTGAAGACGTCGGTCATGGAAGGGATGCTGGAGCTCGGATGTTTGCACCTCGGTATGGCATACCGGAAGAGCCCGCAACCGGCATGGCTGCAGGCCCCCTCGCCTGTTACCTCCGTGATGCGCTTGGCATCGCGAAACAGGAGTTCGTCATTGAGCAGGGCCGCTGGATGTCGCCCTCCTCTCCCAGCGTGATCACCGTCCGGCTGGATATTGATGGCAACGAACAGATCCTGCGTCTGTACGCAGGCGGGCGAGGCGTCATCAAGGAGATAAAAGAAGTTGTTTTTGATGACTGAAACATGGATGCGTCCGTCGGGTTGCCCTCTGCACCAAAGGTGGAAAATCCTATGAGCGCAATCACCAAGTTTACGACGCGTTATGCCAGAGAAACGAGCACTAAGAGTCCAATAAACAGGCTAATCACTGTGGTTAACCCGGAACCATCCAGTCGGGCCTCGTTTTTGTTCAGCTGTTTCCGTACGGCCTTAAAGAAACGCTTGGGTGTGTAAATATTTTTTCGGTAATTCCGATGAAAATAACGCAGGAGACTCGGCGGCAACGACTCGCTATCGAATCGTTGCCAAAGCTTAAGCACACCGAGCAGATCTTTCTTCAGAGCCCAGCTTCGAACTCCAGAAGGCAGCCGGTTTAGGGGTACGGCAGAGCCGAAATCGATGATGATTGGACGCCCCTCTTGAGACACCAGAATATTGCCAGAGTTGCCAAGGTCCATGTGCACAACGCCATTCTGATGCAGCACTCTGACATCGTTGAAAAGTGCCGAAAAGAAGCCCTCGGGAATCCGGTTTTTTCCAGCAATGCCCTTTATGGGCGTTCCTTCTATCAGGCGATATTTAATGGTGGGCAAATTATCCGATCCCCGACTAATTTGATCGGGCGTAAAGTCCAGATGCTCCACCCGCTTGAGCATGTTGAATTCGTGGGATGCGAGGAACAGGAAATACCTGCCCAAAAGGCCCCGGGAAAATCGAAAAGCCTTGTAAACGTGCTTATTGCCAAACGCGTCAGAATGGACAGACAGGATCGGCTTGTACCATTTTTGCTCAGCACTCTCGCTGGCCGCACTGAGCTCCCAACTTGCTGGGCTGATCGTGGTGCAGTTACTTTGACCGTCCATTTCTCCTCCAGAACCTCTAGTTACGAGACTTCCAAAACAGCTGCCGGCGAGCGACCGTTGAGCAAGCTCCTGGCGACGGCTCAGTGCACGTCATCTGGAGAGAATTATTGGGAGTTTGGAGGGGATTGAATAATTCCGTTACGGTATCTTTATCATCACGCCTTGTGATGACTCGATCAGTTGCCATGGTGCGTTTTAACTAACTTTAAACGTCAGCTGCCGAATCTGATTTCAGCCACATCGACAACGTTGCCGGCAACCTGAACGTCGGATATCTCCCGCCCTTCAAACTGCAACAGCACTTCAATCTGACTGGGCCTTCCGCAGAAGCGCCCCTGAGAAATGGTAATCGGATTTTTTGTCATCAAACCATGCCTGAAAAGATAAACCGCCGCTGGGCCTGCGGCGCTCCCGGTTGCTATGTCTTCCACCTTGCCTGCGTTGTCCCAGGTACGCCCTTCAAATGTGCGCGTATCCAGAACATAAACGAATTTTGCCTCGTGCCGAGCAAGCTGCGGACTCAGGTCCGGGCTCATGAATTCAATGGCATCGAGATGTCCGTCCACCGGAAGAATCAGGTAAGGAAGACCGGTGGTAATGACTTCTGCTGGGTAAGATGAGCAGGAGTCCGGCGATAAATTCAAGGCCTCGTAGAACGCTGAAGACTCCTCAGAGGAAAGCGTTTTAAGGTGCGTCGGTTCGCCCTGAGACATAGAGGCCCGGAACACCCCATCGCCCTCCCAACCGCTCGACAGAGTCACCTCACGACCATTAACAGCGACCTGCCATTTCCCTGGCTCCGTCAACGAGCCGTGGGCCTGGTGCAGATGATAGGCAAGACCCAGCAAGGGGTGACCCGCAAAGTCCAGCTCCTCTTCCATTGTGAAAATCCGGGCTGACCAGTTCCCGGGACTTCCTTTCAGAAATATCGATTCAAACTGTCGCATTTCCTGAGTGAGCACGAGCATTTCCTGCTCATCCAGCGATTCAAAGTCGTAAAAAATCGTGAGCCCGTTTCCGTGGAACCTCTGGCGGGCAAATACGTCCACTAATCGGCACTTCATAACCTGATACCTCTAAATGATTCGGGGCCTTGGTGGCTCCACTCCAGTCAGGCGCTGCGGCGTCCGGCTCGGAAGAGCGTAAATAACGCACTGGCGAACACCCAGCCAAAACCGATCACCCCTACGTTGATCCCTAACAGCGCCTTCTCCGTTCCATCCGGGTGCACCATGGAGCCCCCGTAAAGGTCCTGAATCAGGTACGCGGCCAGAAACCCACCGGTCACAAGGAGCGCAATCACGCTGGCCTTGCCCTTGCCGGACGAATCGAACCAGGTAAGCCACAAAGCCACCAGGCCCAGCGACGAGTTCGTAAATAACTGCCAAACCTCGTGAATTCGTGCGTGGGCAACCCAGGCGGGATTAAATACGTGGGTGTCGTTGATTTCCAGATATGGAACAACAACGGCATAGAGAACAATCCCTATGGTTAACAAAATCTTATCCAGCATGCTTTGCCTCCAGTTACGTTAGCTATTGCGTTTAAAAGCTAAAGGTGAAACCTGTACTCAGTCTGCTTGCTTCCTGGAACTGGCCAAACGTGCCGGATTGATCTCCGAAAAACAGATCGGCACCCGCCCTCAGAACCACGTTGGTAGACACAGAATACTCAGCCTCCAGTTGAATCAGCGAATCTTTATTATTCAGGTCGTATATGCCGAGCGCCTCCAGTATTAAAGCGTTGTTCATCGCATCATGTCGTATTAAAACGGTGACCTGCTCTTTCGACGATCCGTTATCGTGCGTGCCGGTAAAGCGGTAGGTTTGGAAGAACTGCGCACTGATAAACCAATCACTGAATCCGCTATAATCCAGCCCGATAACGTAAGAACCGACCTCTGTATTGATGGTTTCTCCAGTCAACGAGTCCTGAAACCGGTTTTTGCTCTCCAGCCCAACCTCACTTCGGAGGGTGAGGTCTCCAAACGGTTTCGAGGCGGTTCCGCCCACAAGGTGTGAGCGGTTATAGTCCGCCAGAACTTGTTGCCCAGAGGCGTCAATCCGGATCAGCGGGTCATCGATCGTGTGGTACAGGTAGTTCAGAGACAGATCCCAGCCGCTTTGGAACGTCGAGAGCTTCAATCCGAAATCGCTGTCTGCCAACGAATCCGGACGATTGACCTGCAGACGCCCTTCGCCAAACGGGTCCGGAATAAGCGAATAGGTCGCCCCAGGTAAGGTACTTTCCGTCACTGTGGCATCAGGAATCCAAACCAGTTGGGCGGTCCAGGTCTCCAGAGGAATCTCGGTCAGTGCTGACCAAAGCGGTATGCGGCGGTGCTCGACATCCGGGAGTATGAACTCCCGATAGCTCAGAGGGTTGATGACATCAAGCACGCGCAGACCATCGGCCTGTCCCCACACGATCTGCTGTTTACCCAGGCGCACAAAGGCATCACCAGCATAGTGGTCCAGGTAAAACTCCCTCAGTTCCAGATCAATGTGGTCAGAAGGAAAGACTGTTTCTGTATTTTGCGCACGAAAAGGTTGGTCCGGACGGCCCGGGTCCAGTTTATCCTTTGCGTCGAAACGCCCTTCCCCAATGACCGTGAGGCGCGCTCCCGAATCGAAACGCGTGACCCACTCGGGCCGCCAGACTATTTCCTGCTTCTGCCAGGAACCTGTCTTGTAGGCGTAGGCCGCCTCAAGTTCGACAAGAGATGAGTGCTGAACATCGATGGCTGAGACCGGTGTGCCCACCAACCACCAGGCTATCGTCAAACCTGTATATCGAACCGGCTTCATCTCAGAAACCCCGCTTCAGCGCATTCTGCTCGAATAAGCGGGGCGGAACAGTTGCGCCGTAATCGGTGTCCTGGAACTGGATGCGGGTGCTGTGACCGGTTTTCTGGTTGGTTGCCTCGATGTCGGTGATCGCCCAGATTCCATCAATGTTTTCGATGCCTCGCGCGTGCACCGTCTTGAGGAAGTTACCGTTTACGTCCCAATATTCGGTCAATCTCGGGATCAACAGTGAGGAATCAACCCGCAACACCACTCGTCCATAGCCCAGAGCCCGACTTACCTCGGGATCAACTGGAGTTGCCTCGACCTTCCATGCGTGATGACCATCGACATCCTCTTCGCCGAGCAGTGAAAACTGATAGTCCTCGGCGGCGATCTTGCTCTCTTTCTTGATCTCCTCGTAGGTGAAGTCAGTGCCAAGGAAATAATCCCCACGGTCTGACGCAGATATTCTGCGCACCTTCCTCAGGGCTGGAAGATACAGCCACTGGTCATCGTCCTTGCCCGGATCAGCATAGTCCCAAGTGAGAAAAGCCGTGCCGGCAACTGTTCCCGGCTTTGTATAGAAAATGGCCGTTTTCTTGGTGTCGCCGAAGTAGCGGCGGAATGCCCGAGTATGCTCTTCACGGACATTACCCCGACGATCCGTCAAGGTGATGGACATATCTCTCTGAACGGAAACGCCTTCCGGGCGGTCGTTCATTTTCTGGATGATGTCATCCGCCTCAGGTCGGCCCTCAGCGGCGAACGCCCTGCCGCTCAAAACACCCGCCGCCAAAAGTACCAACAGAATGGTGCCAGTTCGCCAGAAACTCCCATATGCGCCATGAACGAATTTCGGTCGAAAAACCAGGGCAAAGGCAGGCAACAGGAACAGGCTTGCAACGAACGCCACCGATACGGACAACGCCACCAACATGCCAAAGTTCACGAGTGGTGGTACCTGGCTGGTCATCAAAACGCCAAATCCCAGGGCGACCGCCAACAGATTGAACCAGAGCGCCCGGCCCGTGGAGGCAAACACGTCGGTAATCCGCTCAGCGATGTTTGAATCCCCCGGCTGTGACATCGCCTCGCGGAGCCGATCAATCGTGTGGATCGCAAAGTCCACACTCAGCCCAATAGCGATAGCCGCGAACATTGATGTTCCCACACCTAGCCAGATGCCTTTTACGCCCATGACGGCGTAGATCAGCAAAATAGACAAGCCAACCGGTATGGCTGCCATCAGGCCGCCAACAATGGAACGGAAAAGCAGTGCGGCCATTAGAAATACAGCGAGGAAGGACACGATGACACTATCAAGGTGCGATTCAGCAATGCCGTCAATCCAGTGGTAATCCACGTTGATTCGCCCGCTTAATTGCGCGCTTACTTCGCCATCAAACTCGGCGGCAAGGTAACTCTCCAGCCGCGGAATAAGTGAACGGCTAACCTGGTAAGAGCCTGTCTTCAGGTTTGCCCTGACCAGTGCCGTTTCCCGACGGGAATCCACTCGCTCCTCGAAATCTGTTGGATCGCCAGAGGCGGTATAGAGGAGAAAGAGCTGAGCGATCAGATTTCTGTCATTCGGCAAGCGGTAGAATGCCTGATCGTCCTCATTGACGGCCTTGTACATCTGCTTGATGTAATCAGCGATGGAGGTGCTTCCATGAATCTCCGGCTGCTGTTCCAGAAAGTCCTGTAGCTCACTGATGGCGGTCAGAACTGACGGTTCATAGATACCCTCTGCGTCAGGGGTCTCAATCACAACATCAAGGTAATAGGTGCCGTCCATCGAACGATTGATCGACTTGTCAGCAAGGTAAATGGGTTCATGGGCCTGGAAGTTCTCAATTCGTTCTTCATTGACCACCACGTTAACCGCGCCGATGACGGCCAGGCCTGCAATCAATGTCCCGGACAGAAGAACCTTCTTCGGGTGGTTTACCGGAATGGAGCCAAGCACCCTCGCCAGGCTTCGTTTTGAGGAAACGCTGCCCTGGCGCCGAAACAGGCGGCTGGGCCTGGCGCGGAAAAACGACAGGAGAGCAGGCGTTACGAATAGCGTTAGAATGCCGGCAAGCACAACGGCGAATGCCCCGAAAATGCCAAAGTACTGAAGCGGCGGCATGTCATTGGTGGGGTACAGCGCTAGAAAACCCGCTGCTGTTGTCAGCGTTGTTAGAGCGACCGGGCGCCACATGCGGGCCATTGCCAGGGCAATGGCATCGCCTTGGGGTAGGGTCGGATCGGCAGCTTGGACCTCGTAATACTCCGAAAAAATATGAATGGAATCCGCAACCGAAATGCCAATCATGCAAACAATCAAGCCATTGGTGATCACATAGAATTCAGCGCCAAAAACGGCCATGGCACCGAGAGTACCGGCGACCGTGCCCGCGACAATCAGATTGGGAATAACGGCTGCCCGAACGGTGAAAAAGGCCGCAATCAAGACAATAGTGATGATTAGACCCGCCAACGGGTTAAGTCGTTTGGCGTCGCGATCTATGTACTCGGAAAGGAACCCCGCAATGGCACCCTCTCCTGCCACATGGATCTCATTCTCGCCTGCCGGTGCGTGCTCGATGAGCTGCATAACAGCCTGATAGGTCGCTTCAGCTTTCTTCTGATCAAGCAGTTCAGCGACAATTAGGGTCATCGAACCATCGTCAGCAACCAGGCTGCCCTGGTACAGAGGAAAGCTCTCAATGCTGGCCTTGATCCAGTCAATGTGAGCACTATCCAGAGGGCCGTCGAGAAATTCCCGAACCTCCATGCCAAAGGTATCCCCTTCAATGTTGGATTCAGTGGCAAGACTGGTGATGCCCTGAGGGTCTATGTT
>Ga0207899_1000065_pt1 | contig 54852 bp, 87 predicted proteins | sample MalvirmetaMSP134_FD_184235 | JGI IMG/M metagenome (GOLD analysis project Ga0207899, IMG submission 184235) | Marine viral communities from the Deep Pacific Ocean - MSP-134 (SPAdes) | ecosystem: Environmental > Aquatic > Marine > Oceanic | place: Pacific Ocean | collected 2011-06-28
GCTCGACTGCGCACCCTGCCCCGCTCTGGGGCTGCACGCGCTCGACTGCGCACCCTGCCCCGCTCTGGGGCTGCACGCGCTCGACTGCGCACCCTGCCCTGCTCTGGGGCTGCGTGGCGCGAAAACCGCAGAAATCCGCCGTTTCTACCGGAACGAACCGAGAACACCGACCGACTACAACCGTAGTCAGACGGGGAACACGAGCCGCAGGGGAGAAATAATCCGACGCAGGGGAGAAGCGATTCGAGAGGTAGGGGAGAAGCGATGCCGGAGGTATCGATCCCGAGTGCGAGGTAGGGGAGAAATAATCCGATTGACACCATGCACCAATTGACGATACTGACCATAGTGTAACAACTGAGGCAATGACATGATCGAGCAACCCAACACATCACTCATCATCGACACAAAGGCTGGCAAGACATGGTGCATGTTTGAGCACCTTGTCGTCTTTGACGCAACAAAGCCGCCCGAGGTCATATTGGTCGGTGTCTGCCTGTTGGCTGAAATCACCACCATGACCGATGGTCGGCGCAATAGCGTATGGGTCGACATCTTTCGCAATGGTGGGCAGGTGATGATAAACATCATCGCGACCAGCGAGGACAAGGCAGAACTGATCCGGCGCGCGACCAAGCGCGTCCATGAGTTGCGACCACGGTGCAATGCACAGGGCTTCAACATGAAGAACGCATCCAATCGCGTCACCTGCAGCAACGGTGAAACGTATGACAGTCAGCGGGACGCGGCTATCGCGCTCGGACTGGATGCGTCGGCTATCAGCAGGCACCTACGTGGCAAAACATCACATGTGATGGGTTACACTTTTTCATATGCACTTCGCCCACGCATGGACGGCAGCGAGGCGTACAGGAGCCCCGAACATGCATACCCTGGAGAGTGATGACCCGCATGACCCGATAGGCATCGAGTGGTTCGCTGTGCTGTTCGTCAGTGATCTTGTGAGGCATGTTGGTGATTTGCTCGGCATTCGTGAAACACTCGCTGACATCCATTGGCAAAACGGTGGTGTATTCGCTGAGGGTAATCGTGTTGCAGATATTGTACCGTTGATGGAGAGTGATGATGAGCAGCCGCCCAAGTGTCGATGAGATCGTGAAGATGGGCTACACATATTGGCCCAATGACAAGGTAAAGCCTGATGATTGGGATGGCGGTGAAGTGCTTTGGCATGGTGCAGGTAGCACCTATAAGCGCGCACCACAATGGGGGATATTCAACCCTTACACTATCATCGGCTACAAGCGCCGCAAATACCCCGACGACGCCACCACATGGCTCAAAGAGGGCCGCGCGCTCCAGTCGGCCGGTCTGCTGCCGGATGGAGTAGTGCTGCCCGATCCCGAGCCGGATTGGGAGGCGTGGCGCCCGGCATTGGATGCATTTTACACATGTCTCGGAACCACCATCAGAGCAAGTGACCCATTGGACAGTGCCGATCGTAACAATGTCCGAGCACTCATCGCCGCTCAGCCACACATGCCCAAGGAGAACTGAAATGACTACCCACATCATGCTCGACCTCGAAACCTGGGGCAAACGACCTGGCTGCGACATTCGGTCCATCGGTGCGTGTGTGTTTGATCCGCACGCAGTCGGCGGCTCACGACGAGCGCGTATTGATGAAACACCTGACGAGAATGGTCGAGTCACATTCGGTGACGATTGCATCGGAGAGACATTCTATATCGCAACGGATAATCCGATCAGCCCGAACGTACGACCCAATTTCTCCGACCCCAACGATCCGTTCGCCGATCGGACCTACCCCCTGCACCGCGACCCCGATACGGTGAAATGGTGGTCCGAACAGTCCGAAGAAGCACAGTCGGCATTTGCGGACGCGGTGGACCTGCGCCATGCTCTGGTACAGTCCGGTGAGTGGTTAATGTTGCAGAGCGCAGAACTCCACATTTACGGCAACCCGATATGGTCTCCTCCAACCGATCTCCGTATCTACGCACACGGCCCGCAGTTCGACATCTCGATCCTTGAAGCAGCGTACCATGCTGTCGACCTGCCCGTCCCGTGGCATTATCGGGCACCGCGCGATACCCGTACCGTGTTCGACATCGCCGGCATCGACGACCACAGCGCGTGGCTCAAGCAATACCCCGGCCCACTCGGTGTGCCGCACCATGCTCTGGATGACGCCATCTGCCAAGCACGCGCGGTGTATGCTGCTATGGAGAGGGTGATGCAATGAAATTCAACCAACTGATCCAGGTGAAGCATTTCTCCGCACGCAAGCGTGACGGGCTGTGGTACACTCTGGAGCGTGTGCTTGACGATGGATCAGTGCGGTGCGTGGCGTATGTGAACAGCAGGCATGCGGAGATCGCCGGCAACTACGATCGACCGGTGCGCATTCGAGCGGAGATAGCAAAATGACCCCCAACAAGACCCAGCAGTCCCACATGCACCAAGCGGCCCGAGAGTCGTTCGTCATGGTCAGCAAGCGCCATGCGACCGCACTGATCAAGGCGGGCTACATGTACCGGGCGGCGGTGACGGGCAAGTCACTCGACCCCAAGCAAGTGCCTGTCAGCCTCACGCTCAAGGGTCGGTCGTGGTGCGTTAATAATCCGCCGGTAGACATGGCGGACTGAATCATACGATCTGCCCAGGGTGCTCGCGATTTTGTCAATTTGAGCACCCTTTTTTTGCATGCCCCGCACAATTTCGATTTCGCTATCAGTCCATTTTTTACCACCGTCATGGTTGCCACTAACCCTTCTGGTGCGAAATCGAAATGGCACACATCCCGCATTGCCTGTACTAGCCCTGAGATGATGGGTCAGGATCACTAGTTGAGGGTAAAAGCGTGTGTATGTATCATACTGCTGAACCCCATTCATTATAGTCGTATGATCACGCGACATAACACGGGCGATACCTGACTGTGTGCGCCCTTGCTCAAGCGCAACAATGTACACAGCACTTCGAATAGCGCAAATGAAACGCTCACGTCTCGGCCCATAAATGTCCGCAGTTCGAACACCGGTCAGATGGGCAGCGTGGACGATTAGTTCTCGGGTTGTCATGCTGTGTTCACCTCCTGCCACACGCGTTGATATGCCTTGAAATAGTATTCTGGTTCACGCTCGATGCACAACCAGCGGCGCCCTGACCGCTCTGCGGCAATGGCGGTGGTGCCAGACCCCGCACAGTTGTCCAGCACCAGATCGCCGGGATTGGTGTAGGTGCGGATTAAATATTCGAACAGTGCGACGGGCTTTTGGGTGGGGTGCCACTTATCAGGATCGTCATTGTTGACCACTGGAAATTGTTGGACAGTGCGAGGATAGCGAACAGTTTGACCACCATATTTGGTTGATTTCGCCACACCATAGTTGCTGCTTTGTGCAGCACGCTTTGCGTAATTGCCCGGCTTATGACCCCGTGTCATTTGCGGACAATATGTGGGTTTACCGAACACTAAAATCTCTTCATGGCTCCGCATCGGCCTTCGTTTTGCATTAAGGTGCCCCGATGCTTTGTTCTTTTCCCACACCCAATCGTGTTTGAAACCGTTCATGTTGCTCATTACGATTTTGCTTGTGAATGGCTGACAACTCGTGAGTACAATCGCCCCGTTACAAATGCGATTGTACTGCTCCCAAAGAGGCTCGAACGGTATCACTGAGTCCCACTTATTGCGTGTAGTACCGTATGGCAGATCACACAGAATCATGTCCACCGATCCATACGGTATGTCTCGCATGAGATCGAGACAATCACCCATCCAGAACTCCCCGTTACCCACCTGTGTCATGTTTCACTCCCACCCTTGTGCTGTCATCGGCGGCGTCCATGCGTGTGCTTCACCGTATGGAATCATGACCGGATGTCTCGGATGCCCATCTGCGCATGTTCCAAAGCACAACATGGGTTTATTCAAAACATGGCACGCTCCAACGATGAATTTGTAACGCGACCGTAATGCGTGAGGTAGTTTCGATATTGCACCCCATGCAACAATCACCTCATTTGCGGATGCAATCGCAGAATATGTGTAAATATCGTTCATGGGCCCGATCGGATCATTACAAGTTTTCAACTGATTCACGTCGGTTGCTCTAAACGCGAACTTATTAAACACAGTGAAACTTGCCCAACCCAGACGATTCCCGAAACCGATCAATTTACGGATTGTCGAGTCGTTTTCCGTCGCGTCCGCAGTCGAAGGATTGACCATGCCGACCGCGACATGCTTGCCGATCGTATTGATCTGTCTGGTCAAACTATAACGGTATAGCCCGCAGTCTGAAATTACCGCACTCACATTGTCACTCCCACCCCTGAGTCGCACCAAACCCACCAACATCGGCCGCACCACCGAAGTGATACAGTTCCGACCGGCGATCCTTGTCTTCCTGGATGAACGGTCGTGGGGCTATTCCACTGGCAACGTAGCCCATGCCGGTGAGGATGCCTGAAATGACGTGCGGTGGTACGTTCCCGCGCGCTGCACCTTCCTCGCGAATCCGGCGCATTGCCGTAATCATGCTCACCCACCCGCCACGGAAGCCTGGGGCGCCTGACTGGATCGCTTCGCTGATGCACCGCTCGATCGGGGAGCGACCAATCTTGACCGCTTCCTCCCAGCTTGTCGTCTTCGGTGCACGCATCGGGATCGCACCATGCTCGATGTCATAGGACATGAGATAGTCGGTGACGATCGCTGCCCCGTCCGCATTGAGCCACTTGTAGAGACCATCGAAATATGTCTCACCCATGCCTGCGATGGTCAGGTCCGCTTCGGTCTGGATCGGGCTGAAGAAGATCGCGTATCGTCGCCCGTTCTTCGATACCGGCACGGCATCCTTGTAGTTCGTGAAGAACATCCACACGGCGTAGCAATCCTCGCGCTCCTGATCGATGCCCTTGGACTGGATCTCGATGCTGGTCTCGCTGATGAGCGGCTTGAGCACTTCGATCAGATCGCGCTTGTCGTCCACCTTGATCTCATCGGCCAGGATGAACAACTTGTTGCGCAGCCACCCGTTGAACTGCGAGCCGCTGCTGGTCAGTTCCTTGGAGTTCGGCTCGTGCACGTAGATGCTGCCAATCGCGTGCGTCATGACCCGCTTGATCACGTTCTTGCCCACACCTTCGACCGACTGGATTACGGGCGCCCACGGTATCTTGAAGCCGGGGAATTTCACCACATGGGCCATCCAGTCGAGCAGTATCTTGCGATCGCCATCGTCCGGTATGACCCGAGCGAGATGGTCGAGAAACATGGACGGGTCGCCCTGCACGCGCTTGATATGCGCTGGCTTGTAGGTGTTCACCCCGAGCCGTCCTAGTTCATCCGCCACGAGTGCACCATGTGGCTCGTGCGGCAGGAAGCGAAGGTGGTGCGCTTTTGGTACCGTCCACATCGTCGACCGGGTGGCCGCTTTCCACGCTTCGTCCGTGGTCTTGCCGCTGGTCGTGATGATGAACAGCTTACCGCCGTATTCGATGTTGAATGACTTCTGATCGTACAGCGACCCGTCAGGTGACAGGATGCGACCGAGTTTGGTCACGCTGACGCACCCCTTAAACCACTGCTTCTGTTCTTCGGCAGTCAGGATCTCGCCCGAACAGTCGAGCGCAGGCGGTGCGACCGGCTCTGGCAATGCTGCGACTGGCGCACCAGCCTGAGACTGCCCACCGAACGCGAGTTGCGCCTTGATGCCCGGCGCACGGTGCGTCAGTGCGGGCCATCCGACTTCGGTCTGTCGCAGGCTGCCGATCTGCTTGATGTTCTCCGCAACATCGTTCCGCTCGTACCGCGCGCACCACTCCATCAGCATGGCTTCGATGGCCTCCGGGGTCGCATGGCTCCACGCAGCCTGTTTGGCAGCGGCGAGCGTGCTGACCCACGTGGCCCGGTCGAGCATGTTCGGATCGATGCTTGCCAAAGCGTATTCCACCCATTGCATGGATGGCGCCGCAAGGGACGGGTCACCCAGGTCGTGTCGCCCGCCACCACCTTCGATCACTTGAATATGCCCGTAAGCGGCTTCCAGAGTCGTGACGGGGTATCGCTGACCCCATGCTGGCCCGGCTTCGACGGTGACGATGTGGCCCGCCGCATCCGGTTTGGTGTTGATCGTGCCCGGCAGACGCATGACCCTCGTTGCATCGATTACGGCGGGGTCAGAATCATATGTCTGGCGCAGCCGGCGCTGCAACGTCTGGAAGCGGTCATTATCGCGGTAGCCCATGACAGGCCAGTATACATGCGCCTTGCCTGGACTGGACCGAACCACCATGGAAGGCGGCGGCTCGGATTGGAGCGCGCGGGACAGGTTCACCTCGGCCGCCGCATTGTCCAGGTCGACAAAGTGGGCCCTGACCGCAGTTACGTTCTCCAGCGACCGGCCCACCCCGTCCAGTTCATTGACCGCGACGAAAATGCCGAGCCCGCGGGTGTTCATGGTCGTGATCCATTCCCAAGAACCAAGCAAAGTTCCGCGATGCGGATGACCAAGATCACCTTTGTCAGTGGGATGTAGGGCGCGGAAGTCGAGTACCGCCGTGGCAGGGTCGCCGACCAGAACCGCAATGAATGCGTGTGCATGTTCAAAACTCAGCATTGCGGACTTCTTTCAAACGCTGGATCACAGCCGGATCATCACGATATAATTCGGCAACCGCACAACACATCGCTATGAAGTCAACTTGCGGAAATTCGTTTTTGCCAAAATTAAACATCTTACAGACAACTTGAACATTGTCTGTGGTGTAACCACCGTCAGAGTTTATTCTATCTAATGATGGGGCAAACGCATTTCGCCCGACAGTTGAAAAGATGTCAAACGGTACACCTGAAACTTCACATTTACCATTCGCAATCCTTTCTCCTATATTTTCAGGTGTAATGTCGAATTTTAACCCTTTTCGTTTTGCACGCGACCTTTTAGCTAAATTGACTAAAGTCTTGGCTCTCTTCATTGGGTCATTGTATTGATCACGGGCCTGTTTTTTAATTCTTTTTATTACTTCCGGCCTTCTCCTGTATTCTTTTGCATACTCGGGGTCTTGCTTTCGGTGATCCCTGCGTCTATTGTATGCACGAGTACACGGCTTGCAATAATTACTGACTCCGTGTGAACTCGATCTGTCTTTTGTGTAATCGTCGAAGTGCTTGTATTGCCCACATCTCGGGCACCATTTATAATCGCCGATGTATGTCAACCCTCGACCGATGCGATTGCTAGTCACTCGCTCGCACTCCCCACCCATGCCAGAACGTCCGCACGGCGCCATCGGGGCGGTCGGACGCCGTTTATGGGCGGGACGGGGCAGTTGCCTTCCTTGACCCACTTGCGTAAGGTCTTCGGATCGACTTCGAGCAGGCGGCTCGTTTCCAGCGCTGTCAGGATCGGCTTTTCGGACATGACCATGTGGTAGGCTCATTCGGTCGATGCCGTCAATCCCCTTTACGCCCGATTTTTCCCGTGGTATTCGAATCACCTGACGCAACAGGAGTGATTCGATGAGATACCACAGCACCGGACGCGACAACTGGACCAACCCGACCCAACGCCGGCATACTGACTTCGGTCATGGTCATATCGAAAGCATGGATGATGACGACTTGTGGGGTCGCGGCATGCTCTGGGGTGCACCGATCGCAGCAGTGGTGTGGGCGGTCGTGTGGTGGGTGGTGTAACGGAGACCTGACCCATGGATAGAGAGAAGCAGGACGAGAAAGACAGCGCCGTGGCCGAGGCGCTGCGTATCGCTGAGCGTTACTACATCAAGATGGGGTGGAGGTACTCAGCGCAGGATGTTGGCTCCTATGCCCGCCGGATTATGGAAGGGCTAACGGGAGGCGCAAGCCATGGATAGAGACACCCTACTAAAGCAGGCAGAGCGCGTTGAAGCTGCGCAGGGGGCGGATAGGGCGCTGGATGCGGAGGTTGCCCGCCAACAGGGCATGTGCCTGCATCCAAACACGGTGAGGACAGGAGCACAAAGCGATATTGGATTTGATTGCGTCGATTGCGGAGCCGACAGTTGGGGAAACCGCTCCAAAGATGGCTTCAACCGTCGCCTGTCAGATCCAGTGCCAAACTACACGGGTAGCATCGATCTTGTCATAGCGCTGCTTCCAAACGGGACAGGGCATGATCCTTGGTGGTTGCTTAAAGGCGCGTGGCGTGGAAAAGCCAAAGCTGAAATATGGGTGCGCAATAAAGGCAAACCGTATCGCGGCACCGCCTCCACCCCCGCCCTCGCTCTCCTCGCTGCCTGTCTGCGCGCAATAGCTGAAGGGGAAGGGTGATGAGCATCGAGAGACGCCGCGCATTGGAAGCCCGTCTATTGGGGTTCGCAGACCTGTGTTGCGAGAACCCAATTCCGGGGGAAATGGGTGATGTGGCTTACGAGTTGATACGGCAAGCTGCGGCGCAAATCGCCAGCGACCGCAAGCGCATTGAAGAGTGCCCAGCGCGATATTCTATGCACGGTTGCCCGAACAGCTTTCGGCGTAAGGAGCATACCCCATGATCGAACCCTATGATGCAGAGCGCCTTAAAGGGCTGATCGAGCGGTTGAACTGTAATACGTTTAGCCATCCGGCTTATGGCGAAACTCGTAAGTCGATCATTGAAACAGACGCAGAGCGTCGCCAAGCCGCCACCGCCCTAGCCGCACAGGCTGAGGAGATCGAGCGGCTGCGGAAGAACCTCGAAACGAGAGACAAGTTCATCGTGAATACGGGGCGCTGGCAAGATTTCGTCGACGGCCTTCCGAGCAATACCATTCCAGGAGGCAAGCAAGATGACTGAGAAGCTGGAACCGTGCGACCACAAGAATGCGCTTAAAGGTGCGTGGACTGTGATGGAGTGGCATTGCCCAGACTGCAAAGCAACCATCGACTTTGGCGACAGCAGCGTTTTGCGCGTCGAGACTTATCCAGATGGGCGCGTAGTCAGGGTGCCTTATGATAACACCCGCCCCACGCCCGCCGCGCCTGAGGATGTGGTGGAGGCCCTGCAACAGGCAGAGGCGTGGCTACGCGAATGCGCCAACTGGATGGCCGCAAACGACATAGACATGTGTTGTCCGATGGGCGTTGCCCCTCAAGACGTTGCAGATGGAGTTCAGAAAGCCCGCGCCGCCTACGCAGCAGCCGAGGAAGCGTGGACAAGGCAGGTGGTGGAGTGGTTGTATCGCACTGAATTTGGCGACGATGCAATTGATGCCGCTAGCGTGGTTCTCGCCGACGCCATCGAACGCCGCGAACACCTCAAGGAGAACGGATAATGAAGGTAGGCGACAAGGTTCGCAAGGTGAAGGGCTACGCGTGGCCGGGAGTCATTGTCGCGGATTTCACTAACCTAAAAGGTCAACGCCGCTTGGTGGTTGAATGTACCGTCGCCGAAGTTGCTGGCGCGCTTCATATCTACAATCCCGAACAACTGGAGCCCAGCCATGACTAAGGTAGAGCCCACGCAGGCGGGGCTAGATGCCGCCCAAGCCATCCGCGAGCGATCATGACCGACCTGTTCCGACCAGCCTCACCCGTCCCGGCGATGCACCGATATGGCACATGGTCCATTTGCACCACCAGCACCGGCCATCTCACGCTGTGGTGCAGCGGTCGACTGATGGCCCAAGGTGCGATGAACACATTGCTCAGGTGCCGGGCAATGCCGGCCGAGTTCAGAGAGAGGCTAGGTACTGCGCGCGTTGCTCGGGAGTGAGCAAGTCTGCCGCGGGATGCCGACCAACGATGAGTTGCGGAACGACAGTGCGATCCTGCTGCTCGACGGCCCATGTGGCGACAGCCTGGCGCAGACCGCTCGCTGATTTACAGTGATGTAAAACTCCCGCATGGCTGATGCCGACCCGCTGCCCCACAGCACGAGCCGTTACGGCGGCTTCACCATGTGCGCGCCAGAGTTCGAGACCTGCATTGAGGATCTCGATCCGCTTCTTGGCGCCTTGAGCAACACTACCCATGGGGTGGGTGATAGCGCGTGCTTACCATGGTGTCAACTGCGCTGGGGGCGAGGAAAGGTTTCGCTTGACGATATAGGACATATCCTATATAAATGATTCGCAGGGAATGATCCCGCCGATAGGAGAATGTAAGATGGCAATCGTCTGTGCAAATTTTGAAGTTCGCAGTATTTGCGGTGATTGGTATGATGGAAAACATTCCGCAATGTATCGTGCTTATCGTGGACAGAAATTCAGCCCAAAAACTCTTCTCGATGAAACACGCGAGGCGCTGGATAACTTGGCCTTTGAAGGTGAAAAACGTAAGCGCGAAGAAGAATCTTTGAGGAAAGTGGAAAATTTTGCTGAACATCATACTGAGGTGGAAGCAGCAAAGAGAGCAATAGTACGTGTAGCGCAACAGGCGAGGCGGGCTAGGATTGATTGGGAAACCTTCAAGACCATTGCTGGATACTATATGTGATGAGCCCCGCTGCATTCCGCACCGCCCGCAAAGCCCTCGGCATGACGCAGAAGCAACTTGCCGAGGCGCTACGTATGGGCGCCCACGGCTGGCAGACGATCAGCAAGTGGGAGAATAGCGGCAGCACTATTCCCGGCCCTGTCGAGGTCGCGATGGAGCATTTGCTGCACTGCAAGTGACCCACCTACCGCCACGCCCCCACATACTGCTCCACCTGGTCCGGGTGGGTCACGAAGCCGGCGATACAGCCAACCGACCGGACTAGTTCGATGAACCGTAGCTGCGCCTGTGCTCGCTTGTCCGAGGGCTGCAGTTGCCAGCCTTCTGGCTTGATCTCGAAATGACCCGCCACGCCCATCAGTTTTCCGACGTGGTGCGGTTGGATCACGATCGGGATCGGACAGTACAGATCGCCGGACTTGAAGCGTTCGTTCTGCTGCTTGCTTTCGTTCATCAGGCCGAACCGGGTGACACGCCCGGTGTCGGTGTCGGTGAAGGCGCCCATGTTGTTGCGCATGGGAAGACCACCAATGCGGGCCAGTGCAAGGCGTGTCTGCTGCTGGACTGCGGTTTCAGATAGCATCCCATGCGTCCACGTATTGCTTGCCGGAACCCTTGCAGTTCACACATTTCAAAGGTTCGGTCAATGTTTCAGGTTCTGGGTGGAATTTCGTCCAATCACCGTCACCGCCGCATTCCCAACAATCGGTTATTCCGATCCCCGGTGCAACGATTGTCACCTCTTGCTCGATGTAATTCGTACCGAAACGGGCTTCAGTAATCTGCATGATCGGCATACCCCAACACCTCCCCCATCTGGTCCGGTCTGTACCGCACGATCCCATAGTCCATCAGCGTTTTACCTAGTATCATGTCGACCGGTGTGACACCATTGTCACCAAGCACCGCGATCGCTTCGGCTGCTGCACGTGGCCCAGATCCGCCATATCGAGCGGCAAGATCGTGTGCCGGCTCCCACAGCGTTGGCACGCGAGGTATTATATTACCTCCAGCAGCAAGCGCAGCTTTCGCACACGCCCCATCGGGATCGATCGTGCGCAAGGTGTGACCCTGTGCTGCCAGCATGGCCGTCAGAACGGCGCAGTCTGGATCGTTTGCGTAGAAGTGCATGACGTTATGACCTCCAATCCTCGCGCCCACTCAGGCGCTTCGTAAAATGGTATCCCTGCATCGGTGCGTTCGACCGGATCAGGTTCGGGATCGAGGCCGACCTGCACCCTGACCCACTGGAGTTCGCGGTTCACCTCTGGTGTCACAGACTGCAGGTGTCGCACGCAGAGCGTGTTGGGCCCATGCGGGCAGCAGTGATCCACCTGAACCAGATCGTCCACTCGCAGCCCGAGGATGAATTTTGCTGCCCATCGGTGCGCTTTCCAAGATTTACCCTTGTACTTGAAGCACCCGTACCAACCCGTGTGACCCTTGCCCCGAGTACGCCCACCGACCCACAGGACGCAGCCGGTCATCGGGTCGAACCGGCAATAATTGAGAAAGCGCGTCAGTGGGTCGGGGTGGGGCAGGTATCGGCCGCGGTGGTCACGCATGATCAAGCATCGTCCGTGAAGCAACCACATCCACCCATCTCATAACGGGCAGGAATTAGTTCGCCAGATTGCACACGTTCACGAAATTCCTTCATGTGTAGGTATTCGGTGGTTTTGTCACGTGTTACCCGAATGAAACCCCCTGCAGCATCTATCGCATGTTTATGTTTACCTTTATAGATGCCGGCATTCATTCTCTTTTGCACTTTTTGAGCAATCGATCGCCTTGCCCATTCATTGCGCTGTTCATGCTTCATGTATAATGCCGGTCGCTTATCAAGTAACATGGCAAATTGACCCTGCCCACCACGAGGGCACATCCCACCGCAATTATTATGGATGAATCCCATATCGTATAAACGAGGCTTTCTAATCCCATATTTCTCGCAGACCAGTCGTTCGACCGCCCCACCAGATAATTTCTGTTCAGCAATAAGCGAACGTACTGGACGTGGTGCCCAGCGTGTGACTGCTCGCTCTTGTCGTTCATCTTCATCATGGCTGAAACCGATCACTACTGGATCACCTGGTGCAGTGAGTAAATCGAGTTGACGTTGTATCAGTTCCGTTTTTAGAATACGGCTGCACGGTGCTGTGCGACTATTGCCAATGTATTCTTCATCGACAAACACGTCCCAAGGGTCACGACCATCCTTCAAACGGATTAGCGGGCCAATATTCAATCGCTCAATATCATAGAGGAATCGATATAGATCATCGTCCTCAATGGTCGTATCAGCAAACCACATGATGAATGGTTCACCCGCTTCATGTGCGAGTAGAGCATTAGCAGCACTGGCAAGACCACCACTGAGACTAATCTGTAACATCAATTATCCTCCGGTCGATGACTTACCCAGACGGTTTGATCCGCATTTTGAATTGAATACGACTGTTGATCTAAACCCGTACAGAGCAATGCTGCCAATTGCCCGGCATGATTCATGATTTCCGTTTGTGTAGCTGGAAAACGCGGATAATTGATCAAACCCACAATTACCCCGTCTTCCCGACCGCCAGTGTAGACATATATTGTGCGTGTAACAGTGACGCAAAATCCAACATCATCGCAATATTTCGCGCAAATGTCGCACGCTGCGTCATAGTCTCCAGCAATAAAAATCTGGACGGGGTGGCTAGGAGCGTACTTAATCATGCCCTTGCCTGCCATCCGAGATCCGATATGATCTCCTGCCACAATTGACTCGTCCTGCCCCACGACATGCCCATGATCTGACCGGCGTCATCGATCGCATGACCCGCACTGACCAGTTCGGCCAGTTGATCCTTGGTCTTGTCAGGCGTGCGATATTGACCGCTGTTCTTGAGGTTCTGCAACACGCGCATCGCCTGTCCCTTGGTCCACCCGAGGTCATAGCCTGCCTGGGTCACGGTGATGCCGGGATTGGACTTGAGCACTTGCAGCATTCGAGACATGCGCGAGCGCATCTGGGGTGTGAAATCATCCATTATACCATCCTTCTATCATTGTTGCGTCACGTTCGTAATCTGCCGTCGACCGATCAGCGGCCAACATGTCCAATGCGCTCATTCCGGTCGCCAGCCACAGGCGACGATGGCTCACCTGGTCCGTGTCGCCCATATGACGGCGCACACCGGCCCATTGCTCGATTGCTGCCTGCAACCTGCCCTGGGCCGCGATCTTGTCCTGCTGCCGCTTGCGCGCCCCGGCACCTGCGACCGGGCCGGCAGCGTGCGCAACGCGAGTCTCCATGTCACCCGGCGCCTCAAGAGCCATTGCGGCCCGCATCTGGGCAAGGCGCTCACGGTCGAGCAGCATGAGATCGCCATCCACTTGCTCCAACGAGCGTGCGCCCGGCGCGGGCAACGGTGGCTCGGCCCCGCAATACGGGCAACGTGGCAGGGCTCGCTCGTATGGACGGCTGCACTCGCCACAGGCACGTGGTGGGATGTCGTCGGGATCAACGGCACGCTTGGCTCGCTTCTCACGTCGGTCGAGGGTCTGCGGGACCGGGCGACCGGTGATGAGCAAGGTGTGCCGCTTGTAGTTGCTCACCATGTCGATGATGAGGCCGTACTGCTTTCCTGCAAAGATGCGCAGTGCACGACCGCACATCTGCAGGTACTTGTTCAGCGACATTGTGGGTCTGGCGAGAATGACTGCCTCGCAGGCCGGTACGTCGAATCCTTCATCGAACAGGTCCACATTGACCAATACGTGTAACCGACCATCGCGAAAGCGTCGGATCATGTCGCGGCGAACCAGTGTGTCGGTCTTGGCGCTTACGGACGCGGCGGCGATACCGGCCGCATTGAACCGCGCGGCCATGTCGTTCGCCGTTTCGACATCGGTGGCGAAGACGATCGCACGCTTGCCGGCACACCACTTGATGTACTGTTCGACGACATCGCCGACAATGTGCGACCCCTTGGACGCCGCGGTCATTTTCTTGGGGCTGAAGTCGCCCTTGGCAGTGACCGCATCGTCATCGATCGAGAAGTCTGATTCCGCGACGACATACTCGTAATCGGTGATGCCGCCCAAATCGATCAATTCGCGCATGTTCGGCCCGACGACCATCGCGTCGAACAACCCGTCAGCATGGCGCCCGGTACCCATACCATCAGCCCGGATCGTACAGGCGGTTACGCCAAGACCACGCGCATTGGTGAACAGTCGGACGGCCTGACCCCACTGATTTTCGCGGAGCAAATGATGCGCCTCATCCAACGTCCAATCGTCGATTTGTGCAGCCCACTGCTTCAAGTCGTCCGCACGTGAAACGATGGTTTGCACCGACCCGACCGCACAACCTGCATCGGGGTTCACCAGTGACCGGCCAAATTCGGCACGGTGTTCCTGCACGATGCCTGCAATGGTGGACTTGGAGCCGATGATTCGATGCTTGATCCCACGGCGCGCCACGTGCATCGACATCTGGCCGACCAGTTCATTCCGGTGCGCAATGATGCATTGTCGTGCGCCTTGGTTGTGTCGGTCGAGTACGATGTCAGACACAATGATTGACTTGCCGCCACCGGTCGGAAGCACACCGACAACATTCTGTGCACCGGATTGCCAGTGGTCGTAAATGCCCTGCTTGAGTGCGGCCTGGTCGGGTCTGAGAGTGATCAATGATTTACACCCGCCCCAAAACCATCACCTGCCACACATCGCCCGCTCCTGGCCCAATGAGCGGTTCATCGGTCCATGACGGGTTCCATTCGATCTTGCCGCCCTTGCACACGACCACATGGCCCCCACCGCCCCGAGTGCCGCCGAACAGCAGATATACGGAGGTGGGGTTGAGTTGGGCCATGTGGTCCAGAATCAGTTCGAGTGGTTCACCCGGCAGGTGCATGATGAACGGCGCCTCACCGAACGGTGCGAGCCAGTCGCGCAACCGCTGCATCGCCACGGACGGTTCCGGGTTGTCGTGCATGAAGTGCGACACCTGCGTGTAGTCGAGTTCCATGACCGACGCGACACAAGCGCGCAGACAGTCGCCGTATGTGTGAGGTGGGTCATGTTTGACCCGACAGTGTTCGTAGTTCACAGATTAGACACCCCACTCGGTGTTACCGTACAGGACAGATTGAAACACCATGATGCGATCCTGCTTGTTCATCAGGTTCAACCGTGTGCATATTCGCGTGGCAATCTTGTGCTTTTGCGCGAAGTCGGTGTTAGTCGTAACAATCAAGTTCTCATTGCTTTTTCGCCACGACATGAACGTGTCCCGAGCCAAATCTTGATAGTGTTCGGTTGCACCCTCCCAATGCCATTTCTGCTCGTCGAGATAACCGACAAGTTCGGACAGATTTCTATGACTATCGACCACAACGAGAAAATCAGCATCTGTGTCGATAGGTGCAGGATTACATGTGACCCGACTGCCACACGCGGTTACTTCTGCACCAAATTCAGCATGTAGTTTAGCGATGAAATTGTCATCCATGTCTATTCTCCTACCCGTAACCACCCCGGCATTTCGGCGGGTGCATGATACAACCCGTCCTGTTTCTGCGGCAGGAAAAATCCCACCCAATCAGCCGTCGTCACGTCTCGCATCATCGTGCACCGTTGGTTCGGATCGATGATACGCTCGAACACGACATCACCGGACGGGCTGACAGAGGCAAGCGCTGCGATCGATGCCGCATCCCAGACCATGGCGCTTCCGACACCCGGTGCATTGAGCGGTTCGCGGCAGGGTGCGATCACCTCGCGCCACCGCCCGAGTTCACCGTTCACAGGCACGTAGAGATTTTCTTGCGTCGACCATCCGTAGCTGGTCTTGACGGTGGTGTAGGCGAGCATATCGTTCGGGACGATCGAGACGGTGCCACCGAGGCCGGCTTCAGTCTCGCACTGACGCACCAGATCGCCCGACAGCCGCAAGTGGAACGTGCCTTCGAACTGCGGCACGATCTGCTCAATGGCGAGCAATTTGCGGTCGCACGAGATTACCATGCCCGACTCGAGTCGTAATGCCTGGAAATTGGGATCTTTGGCACGCCGGACGAGTGTTGCGTGTCGGGCGATGGTTTCTGCGGGGATCTGGATCACAGCTGGTAATCCTTGACTAGAAGCCGGAGAACCGAAATGTTGTCGTCCAGAGTTTCGTTGCAGTCGCTGAGTGCTTGATTTACCCCTGCCAATATCTTCGTCAGCAGGGCATTGCATAGCAGGGAGACCATCAGTGCCCCTGTCACAAACCCCATCCAATAACCCGGCCAGCCCATTTCGAATCTCCTTGTCACTCTATGCTTACCGTTGTGAAAGTTTCCGCTTTACATGTCAACCCGCCTGACGTACCACGGTGAAGCAAATGACGCACGATGATGGAGTGACTGAAAATGACGAAACTGACCCTTACGATCGAGGGTGATGCCACGGCAATTGCTCGTGTGCTCGCTGCGATCGATCCAGAGGCACCCGTACCGGGAAACGCCCCTTCCACGTCCACTGGCGGTGGTACTCCGGTCGCCCCGGTATCGCCGCCCAACGCGCCGAGTTCGGCTGCTCCGACCCCGAGTGCACCGTCCCTGCCCACGCCGCCCACCTCGACCACATCGCCCGATGATGACGATGAAGGAGACGATGGCCCGGCTGCACCGGATGCTCCCGAGACCGATTCGGCCGGTCTGCGCTGGGACGAACGCATTCATGCCGGCAACAAGGCGACCAAGGCGGACGGAACGTGGAAGCGGCGCCGCAATGTCAGCGACGAACTCGTGGCCCAGGTCGAGCAGGAATTGCGCGGTGGTGCAGCGCCGCCACCGCCCGCTGCAACCACACCGACCGCGCCGATGCCGGCCCCTGTGGCGGCACCCGCGCCCGCTCCGGCACCTGTCCCGCAGCCGATCGCTGCACCGACCCCGCCGCCTGCTCCGGTTGACCCTGCGACGATCGATTTCCCCGGCTTCCTCGGCAAGCTGTCCGAACTCGGCACATCGGGTAAGGTCGATACCGACTACCTGACCGATCTGACACAGCGTGCTGCGGCGGCGTGGCAGCGCCCGCTGCAATCACTCACCGATCTCGGCACCAACCCGGACATGATTCCGTGGGTCGTGCAGACGATGATCAACGAACAGCGCTGGTGAACACATGGACCGGGTGTGCTGAGTGGTGCACCCGGTCCAATGGAGGTGTGAGATGAGCCCCGAGACGTGGGAAACCATCAACCAATGGTGCGACGACACGTTCGGTCCCGCCACAGTCGAGCAGATCATAGAGCGGGCACGCGAAGAGTTCGACGAACTTGAGGATATTGATTGCGACCCGGCAATAGAAGCTGCCGACGTTGTGATTTGCCTCTGCCGCATCCCCGGATTTGCGGACGCCTTGCAGCGCAAGATGGCGATCAATCGCAAGCGCAAGTGGCGCCTAGTTGGCAATGGTTCGGGCTATCACATACCGGATGGTGAGCAATGATCTCCACCACAGCTACCGACCTTCCCAGGGTCATGCAGTGCCTCGGGTCGACCGAAATGGTCCCGGCGCTGCCCCCGTCCGTAACGGACGAAGCGCGCGCCGAAGGCACCGCAGCACACTGGCTCGCTCAGGAGATGTTCGACGGGCGAGACGTGCGGGCCGGGATGCGCGCACATAACGGCCACGTCATCACTGACGCGATGATCGAGTACACGTCGCAGTACGTCAGTGCGCTCGATTGCGGGCAGATGGAGGTCAACACGTCATGGGGTGAGGTGCGAGGCAGAGCGGACCATGTGGTCTGTCGCGACGCCAGCACACTCACCATAGACGAGTTCAAGACCGGATTTCGCACTGTCGAGCCTTACGAGAACTGGACCCTTCTGTCCCACGCGATCGGGTGGTGCATTTCGAACCAGTCTGCCCCGGATCGAATCGTGCTTCGGGTGCACCAACCGCGCGCATTCCACCACAAGGGGCCACTGCGCGAGTGGTGCATCGACTACCAGATGCTCATGTCCTACCATGCGCGCATCGTGGATCGTCTTTCGCAGGCGCCCGAGACGCTGCAGACCGGCCCCATGTGCATAAAGTGCCCGGCTCTTGCAGATTGCCCGGCAGCGCGTGAACGCGACATGCGGGCGATCGATGCGACTGCGCAGACGTTCAGCGACGATCTGCCAGATCCGGTGCTTGCGCAGCAGTACGACCTGCTCGAATATGCCGTGAAGGCGATGGAGGCCCGACGCGATGCGCTTGGTGAACTGATGACCCACCGTATCGGTGAGGGTCACGCGTTCCAAGGTTTCGGGCTCAAGCCGCGCTACGGACACACGAAGTGGAACACCGGCCTGACGGGTGGATTGGTGCGCGCGATCACCGGCATCGACTGCTCCAAGGACGGGCTGGTGACGCCGGCCGAAGCGAAGCGCCGCGGTGTACCCGATGCAGTGATTGAGCAGATGACAACTCGCCCGATGATCGGGCAGAAATTGACCAGGATCGATGAAGATCGTGAAGCGAGGGAGGCGTTTGGAAATGGATGATGTCACACCGAATCGCTTGCTCAAGGATGATGCACTTCGCCAGTTGACGTTCGATGCGATCAAGCAAGATCATGACCGAATGATTGAGTTGTTGAAGAAAACATATCTTCACAAGGAAGTCACTCTGATCAACACATATCCGAAGAAATCGCGTGGAAGGGCAGCCTACATCGAAGGTATCATCATTGACCGTGGCGAACCATTGTTTCTCTGCATGGTCCTACACTCGGGCAGCGAAACTGAATTTCTCAATTCGGAGGGTGGACGCGAACATATCGTTCGTGGTCGGAATTCATTATCATGGACGATGAGGGTGAGCAGTCATGAAAATGTGTAAGTTCCCCGGTGCTCGTGCCATCGGTGCACCGAAAGGGTGGGATCAGACCCTAGATGGTGAATGTGGTGCGGTTTTCGTCACCGATGCCGTCGATACGCTATCGGGGCAAAACTTCATGTATTCGGTCTACAAGCCGACTGCGGAAGACCTTGAAGCACTAAATAATGGTGGCGTGGTTCGGCTTGGCATCATGGGTTTCAGTCACCCGGTGTTCAACATGTCCGTGCTCGGCCCGAAATTGGCCGAATCGTGCGATGTTGAAACGGTGTGGGACATGGGTCCGGTGATTGAAGAATGACGTGGTTTCAGCAACAGCGACAGGACTTCATTCGTGCCAACCTGCAAACATACGGGATGATTCGACGACAGCAGGTCGTAGATAAATTCAAAGTGACAACACAGGTCGCATCGACCGACATTCAACAATTCATTGCCGACCATCCTGACCTGATCGATTATGATCGGTCGGCTAAATGCTACACGTTCGATCAGACGCAACTCTAGGAGTATCAGAGTCATGAGTGAGAATGGATCAGAGTTCACCACCACGGTCGGTCGGATCGTGTTTGGTCATCCTGGCGAGACGCGGGACAAGAAGAAGGATGGTCAGCCCGTCCTCGATCAGACCACGCAGCAGCCGATCAAACAGACCGTGTTCGGCGTGGCGTTCCCCAAGGCCGAGTTCGACCAGCACATCAAGCCGTGGCTCGAATACGAAGCCGGGACGACTTTCAGCAACGGCATCCCGCCGCAGTTTGCGTGGAAGTACGTCGACGGCGATCGCGCCGATGCACCGTGGAACCAGCAGCGCAATCAGGCCGGCACCCCGTACAATCAGCGTCCGGGCTATGCGGGTCATTATGTCCTGACGTTTTCGACCGAACTGCCCGGCATGCCGCAGATGTTCGTGCTGAACAACGGTGCCTATTTCCAGATCGGCAAGGACCAGATCAAGTGCGGTGACTACGTGCGGATCAAGGTGAACGCGAAGGCTCACGGCGGCAACTCGCCCGGCCTGTACGTGAACCCGATGCTGCTCGAAAAGGTCGGTGACGGCGAGGCTATTCAGACCGGTGGTGGTGCAGGCGACCCGATGGCGGCGTTCGGCGGTCAGGCCGCTCAGTTGCCGCCTGGGGTCAGTGCACCGACTGTGGGTCAGCCGCCTGCTGCTCCTGCACCGCAGACACCGCAGCAGCCCGCATACGCACCGCCAGCCCCTCAGGCCCCGGCACCCGCACCGGGAAACCCGCCACAGGCCCCGGCACCCGCACCGGGAAACCCGCCACAGGCACATGCTGCTCCGGCTGCGGCACCTGGTTACACGGCGGCACCCCCTCCGGCTTCCCCGTCCTCTGCCCCGCCTGCCCCGCAGATGCCGCCACCGGCCACTGACTTCATTCCGGGTGCACCTCAGGCCCCGCAGCCGCCCGCGGCACCCTATCCGGGCATGCCCGCCCCGCGATGAAATAGGGGCATGCCAGAAGTGTGGAGCGCGATGGACAGAACCCTGTCGCGCTCCATCGGGGATGCTCCAGTACGAAGACTGTGTGCCTTTTTAGGGTGAGACATGACCGAAATCGAAGAACTGCAAGATCGCATTAATGAACTGAATGATGACTGTGCTGCAATCACGGCCCAACTCGACCATGCTAAGGCGTTGGGGGACATAAACCCGCTGTGGGCCGCGCGGGCACGTACAGCATTACGGTTCAAGCGGATCGACTTCAACAATGCACAGCGTGAATTGTCCATTCTGCGCAAGGCTGAGCGATCTCGCGTACACTTCCGCACGAAGTTCTACGATGTGTGCAAGCGTGAACTCGAACCGTCCGACATGGACGATCTGGTGCAAATGGCGCGTGATGCGTCGGGATATAGAGGTGAGTTGTGACAGCACAAGACAGACAGCATGGCGGTGATCACTACAAGCGCATGAGTGTCGAACCGTGGTCGGTTGTCGATACCTGGCCGCTCGAACAGCGAATCGGCTTCTATCGCGGCAACGCACTGAAATACGTGATGCGTATGTCCGACAAGGACGCGCCCGCCGACAATATCGGCAAAGCGGCTCACTATTGCGAGAAGTTGACCGAAGTGTTGCGTGAGGCCGACAGTGAGCCGGAATTGCCGCTCAGGGACGCTATCAGCGATCCGCGCATCATGATCGAGCCGAAGTGTCAAACGACCGTTGATGCACCGCCTGATGCATACTGTCTCGTATCCACACCGGATGCATTCTTTACCGACAACACGCCCTGCATACGATGCGGTCCAGGCCCATGCACAGCCGGCCACACCGACCCGCGCATCCCGACCGTGATCTGCCCGGTCACTGAGGTCAATTGCGGCCAGGCGTGCAATCCGGGCGAGTGCAGGAAGCAGCGGAAATGAACATCGCGGTCGGCCTGTTCGTATGCGCCGTCATCTGGTCCGCAGTGGACAATTGGATCACCCGGCGCGCAATTGACCATTTGCAGGCGCGCATGGACATCTGGTCGGTGCAGTGCGGCAAGGTGCTGGATGAGGTGCGTGAGAAAGGTAGTGAATAAAAAACAGAAGCACTGTAACAAATCGATCGATGATTTCTATATCGATCAGAGGCGTGGTGATGGACATTACCCGATTTGTAAATCATGTCACCGGGAGTACTCACGCGAAAGATACAAAAACAACGAGCATGTGAGAAAACAAAGTAGTGATAGATCAAAGCGTCTGAGGGAAACTAACGAGGGTCGAGATGCTATAGCACGCAGAGGCGATAAATACTATTCATCAATTCACGGTAGAGCAAAAACACTTTGGCGCGGTGCACATGCGAGGGATGCATCTGCAACGCTCACTTTGGAAAAAGTCACTGAAATGCTGCAGAGAGGTGTCTGTTCTGTCACGGGAATACCTTTCGATCTTTCGAGTGGGTACAGGCGCAGAACCGGAAGAAATATGAACCCATTAGCACCATCGCTCGACCAGATAGTTGCCGGTGCAGGTTACACCAATGAAAATACTCGAATTGTGATCTGGCATTACAACTGGATGAAGGGTCAATTCACTGATTTCGAGACATATTTAATGGCTAAGGCCATAGTTGCGAGTTTTGAAAAATGACAATGCGTAACATGACCTTAGACAATGCACAAGTTTATGACATTGAAGTTTTTCCAAATTTAATGACCCTGACCGCTGAACACCTCTGGTCCGATACGGTCGCGACGTGGGAAATCTCCCCATGGCGCGACGATCGGCAGCAGTTGATGCAGTGGTTCACGTGGCTCAGTCAGACGCAGACGCCCATGATTGGCTTCAACTCAGAAATGTATGACTACGTTATATGCCATTTCATCCTGCACAACCCGCAATGCACCAACGCGGACATCTACGCCAAGAGCAAGTCCATTATCGGCAGTAACGACAGATTCGGTCATACCATCTGGCCACGCGACCGGTTCGCGCCGCAGATCGACCTCCTCAAAGTGCACCACTTCGATAATCAGGCCAAGCGCACCAGTCTCAAGGCGCTACAGGTCAACATGCGATCGGACAGTGTGCGTGAAAGCCGCCTCGGGTTTGACGATCCGGTGCAGCAACACGACATCGACGGTGAGGTGATTCCGTACAACCTGCACGATGTGCGCGAGACGAAGAAATTTGCCCATCACAGCATGGGCGCGCTGGAGTTCCGTCTGGGGCTGGTGGAGCAGTTCGGGGTTGAGTGTCTGTCATGGAACGACACCAAGATCGGTGAGAAGATGCTGGAAGCACGTCTCGGTGAGGACGTATGCTACGAGCGCGTGCAATCCGGCGAGTGGCCCGATGGGCGCCCCAGGTTCCGCAAGACGCGCCGGCAGACGCAACGTGACCGGATCGCTCTGCGTGACATCATTTTCCCTTACGTCCGGTTTGACAATCCCGAGTTCCAACGCGTGCATCAGTTCATGCTGGAGCAGGTGTTGACACCCGATGATCTCGACGGCCCCGAGAGCACCAAAATCAAAACCAAAGGCGTATTCACCGACCTGTCCGCTTCGGTCGGTGGGCTCACCTTCCACTTCGGGACGGGTGGTGTGCATGCCTCAGTCGAGCGGCAGCGCTACGTGGCGACCGATGAGTGGATTATTCGGGACATCGACGTTGCGGCCCTGTACCCGTCCATTGCGATCGTGAACCGCCTCGCCCCGCAACATCTCGGGGAAGCGTTCGTTGCCGAGTACGCGAAGATCCCGGCAGAGCGCAAATTGCACGCCAAGGGGACGTATCTGAACGCATCGCTCAAGCTGGCCGCAAATGGTGCGTGGGGCAAGTCGAACAGCATCTATTCATGCTTCTATGACCCGCAGTACGCCATGACGATCCCGATCAACGGGCAGTTGATGATCTGCATGCTCGCGGAGAAACTGGTTGAGGTGCCTTCGTTGTCGCTCGTGCAGTGCAACACGGACGGAATCTCGTACATGATCCATCGTGACCATCTGGACCAAGCGAAGCAGATCGAGCAATGGTGGCAGGATTACACGCAGTTGGTGCTTGAGGACGTGCAGTACCAAAGCATGGCAATCAGAGACGTGAACAATTACATTGCGGTCGACACCAAGGGTAAGCAGAAACTCAAGGGTGCCTACTGGTTCCCCGACCCGACCGATTACGTCAACAGCATCAGCAATGCCAGCCCGCCTGCATGGCACAAATCACTCGATTGTCCCATTGTCCAACGCGCAGCAGTGATGGCGATGGTTGACAACATTCCACCGGAAGTCACCATACGCTGCCACACGGACCCATTCGATTTCATGCTGCGAGCGAAGTGCGACCGGTCCAGTCGGCTGATGCTCGGTGAACAGGAAATGCAACGGGTCATGCGCTATTACATCGCCAAGCACGGTGAACCGCTGGTCAAGATCAGCCCACCTGCTGCAGGTGGGGTCGTCGGACAATGGAAGCGCGCGAACGGTGTGACCAAAGCCGAGTACGAACGGGTTATGGCTGAGACTGGTGGTGCGTGGGATGAGCGCGTATGCACCAAGAACAAGTCGGTGTATGAGGACCGCAAGATCGCGTTTCAAGCAGGGTGGCAAGTGGCTGACTGCACGGTCGCATCGGACTTCCAATGGGGCAACCTGAACTACGAGTGGTACATTGCTGAAAGCAGGAAGTTGATTATTTAGCTTGCACGTGGTAGGTGATTCGCGTGACGCATAGGAGTGAAGTGATGAAGTGGGTCCTAGTCAATATCCCGAACATTAATTGTCGCTGCAGTTTGATACCGGTTGCGACCAGTGCAAAGCGCGAAGTCATCCGGTGTGAACCAATCCCCGGCCCCAACGGTACAATCCGCTATGTTCAGGATTGGGTCGATCTGACACACTTCGGATGAATGCCGCTCAGACTGTGACCCTAATCCTTTGGCCTCGCAGCGTTCACCATCGCCTCACACCGCTGCATGATGCCGATAGCATCGGCCGTCCGACCGTTCGCCTTCGCCAGTTGCCCCTCGGACGCCACGTAAGCAGCAGCCCAGGCTTTCACCTGCCCCAGCAGATCCAATCCGTCCGTCTGAGGCACAGGAGCCCCCTTGACGCCCTCGGACCAACTTTCAGGGATGAGCCGCGCGCACGACGCAGGCGGGGTCGTCACGGTGACTGTCTTGCACGCACAGAGCATCAAGCACGGCATTGCGGACAGCAGCATCATCTTTCGCATTGTCGATCTCCTTTGTGGCATCGGCTACCGCTCGATCGATTTCTTTTTCGGTAGCCTCTCGACCTTCGAGCGTGGATATCGCGTCCTGAGCCGCGCCGGCAATCGCTTCACCGGATCGGGTCGTCTGCCGTGCCTGTTCGCCCGCATCGCTGCCGTCACCCGCGCTGCAACGCCCGAGAACGAACACGATGCCGAGCAGCGCGAGGATTGCAGCACCGATCCAGACCGGCCGGGGAACACCTGTGAGCATCGAGAGCATGGGTCATTTATCCTCCGTTACGTGCACCGGGTCATTTGGTCGACCTGTCGGGCCTTTGCCGATGTCGGCGCTAAGCCCCGTCTTCGATGCAGAGAAATGGATGCGCCCGCCTGTCAGGACGATTACAACGAGAGCGAGCAAGCACAAGTCGAGCGTACCGATCAACAGGACGAATGGAACGCTCATCGCCTTCAGCTGGATCGTCATCAACCCGACACATGCCTGCACTGCAAATTCCGGTCGCCCACCTGCGTATTTCGACGCGCCAAGTGCCTGCGTGCACCACTCGGACGACTGGAAGATGTCGACCATCTTCCAACCCATGACCATCAGGAACGCGCTCGTTACAGCGACGGCGACGAGTGCCCATGTGCGAATGGCCGCACGCTTGGTCTGCGGGTTCTCACCATCCGCCATCACGCAACGCTCGCTCGAATGCCTGCGCGTAATCCTCGATCAGATCAGCCTTGTCACGACCGTTGATAATGGTGCGTGCATCCATGTACTGCTTGCGTGAGGCAACACCCTCCGATGGCAGGCAAGTGCTGAGTTTGACCCCGGTGAACCATCCTTCTTCCATGCCGCGGCGCATGATGAACGCGGCAATGTCGGGTCGCATTGCCAAGTCGGGATTTGCGATCAACTCGCCTGCCTTGATCATGCCGACTGCGGCGCATTGCGCATCAGCTTTGCGGTAGTTACCTTCCCATGTGAGTTGGACGTACCCCCGCCCATACCACGGCCAATAACGAAGGTTCTTGCGGCGCCATTCCTCGGACAGCCAGTACGCTTCACGGACGGGCTGCATGGTTGCGTTGGTCTCATGCCATGCCGTTGCAAGCATGTACGACGTATAGGCGAGCGGCGAACCTTCCGCGGCTGCAAGTACATCGTTGATTCCATCGACCTGGGTCTGACTGAGGCCACCGAGCCGGCTTCGCACCGTCTGGAAAAATGCACCTTCATCCATACCTTCAGTCCTCCAAATCCACTCCCAGCGACCGGGCAAGACGGTCAGCGCGATCTTCAGCAGCCTTGAGACGGTGGGAGACCATGAGACAGGAATCATGCTTCAGCCTTCGGACCAGATGCCCAAACGCTTCTCCAATGCTGCGATGCGAATGTCCTTGGCCGCCTCGATCGACGCCAGTTTCGCTTCCAGAGCGGTCATGCGTTCCCTCATGGGGCGAACCAATGTTGCAAAGCATGCTGTCCATCCTGCCCCGAAGATCGAGACAAAGACCGGGATTGTCAACGCCCCGAGATCGATATCCGGCATGGCCCAAAACCCCCGTCATTCATGCCTCCTGCGGACACCTGAAGGGTCCGTGCGAATTTGCGCTCAATGCGCGCTGGATCTGAGGCCACGGGCCTGCGATGAGAAACTGAACAATCACAATCCAGTACAGTGCAATCCATTTGTCACGTGTATCAGATTGCTCGTAGAGCCACCAGACCACGGGGTACAGTAAAATGATGAGCCAATCGGACCAATGGGGTTGAACAAATTTAACTTGCGGAGCGAAGCGAGAGCACAAAACGGTTGCGATGACCATGATGTCGGTGATTCGGGACAGTTCGTCGGGGAACTGATTCAGCGTTATCTGGTAGCTGCCTTCAATCAGCCCCCATTGGAGTAGCAGGGCCAGTGCGACCGGTCTCCACAGCGATCCAGGTGCGACCCAGATCACCGCGAGCCCAAACATGCACCAGCCCCACCAAATCATCAGAGATCGTCGGGCGGCGGTGGACCGTTGCCGCTGCCTGCACCGCCGCCTTGTGGCTTCGGCTCTACAGACTGCACCACGATCTCATCCGGCAGACCCAGCGCCTCGCCATGCTCCGCAACCGCAGCCGCAAGCGCCGCGTGGTGGGCCTTCTGCGCCTTCTCTACCGCCAGAAGCGTGCGCAGGATGCGCTTTGCGTGCTCTGCCTTGGTCATCATGGGTTCGTATCTCCGAAACAAGTGATCGTCGCGCTGCCCAGCCTGGCGGAGGTGAGCAGGATTTCGGTCAGGATCATGCGAACCTGTCGTAATTCAGCGCGATGTCCTGAGTCGCCCAATACTCGGCATCGAAATTGTCGGGATCGATGCGGAAGAGATTGGCCTTGTGAACGACGACGGACAGATCGGCGTTGTAGCCGGAAGGAGCACCGATACGCGGGGTTGTCGCCGTGCCGTCGTCGAGCGGATTAACGAACGGATATGTGCCGGAATACTCGGCGACGATGTTTGCACCCTTCAGGAACTGCGCAGTGTAAGTTCCGCTGCCCGTTCTGCGGACAACAACGGTCAGCAGCGTGGCCGTATTGAGGGTCAGCGGGCCGTAATCGTGGCCCTTGTCGCTGTTCACGCGCCCGATGCGAAATCTGGTGTAGTTACCAGTGCTGTACCTAGTAGAAAGCGACCACTGGCAATAGGTGGTCGTGAAACGCGCATAGCCTGCAACGCCGCGCGTTGCCGTCGCGTCATCATAGGCGAGCTGCTTGACCCATAGTGCCAGGACGAAAGACGGTTCGCTGCCGAGGTTGAGCAGGTCGAACACATCCGGGAGGTCGAATACTTCGCCGCTGGTTCCGGTGGTGAATTTCAGACCCTTTGCAGCTGTCTGCCCGGCGCCGAAAATACCACTGCAGACGGCAGGGTCACCGCCATCGACAAGGTTCGCAACTTCATCGGTCAGTGCGAAGCTGTCCGCCGTCTCAACCGCTGTGGCAAAGTCATGAACCGCCTGATGACCGGCGTACAGGCGCCCATTCGGATCGCTCTGTTCAAGGTGCGGAAAAGCGTAAACGGTCGGGGTCGGGATGCTGCCGGCGCCGACAAGGCTAACGGAACGTGTCATTCATCTATCCTTTCAGATCCAGCCAAGCGCGGCGGCGCGGGGTGCGTAGAGATTGGCGTTGAGCCACTGAAAAACAGCACTGGTGTAATGCGTGATGTCGCTGGCATTGCGGAAACTGCGCGGAACAGTGTCCGCCGCGATGTCGGCGGTGTCGTAGGAATTGAGCGTGACGCCGATAGCCGCAGCAATCGTGGTCGCGTGCGCGATCAGATAGCCGCGCTCGTCGACGAAGCGCTCGCCGAACAGCGTCTTGCCGCGCGCATTGATGCCGGTCATCAGCTTCCATCCCTGAGTGCCGGACGTCTCGCCTGCTGTGGGGTTTGTGCCATAGGCGCCAGTTGTCGTGACGCCGCGATGCAGCACGCGGGCGAACTGCGTGGTCTGGATGCTGTCGATCGCCAGCGCCGCTTTCTCCCATGCATCAATGCGTGTGGCTACCTCAGTATCGGTCAGCGTGGAGGTCGTGATTGGTGCGCCGCTGGCATCGATCTGGTTGCGCCCGAAGCAAGCCATGATCGTGCGGTTGCGGTAACTGGCGAGCGCGTCAGGGATAAACGGCGTGCCCGGCGCGATCTTCACAGCGGAACCCGCAGTCGTGCGCGTCAGGATCGTCGACGTATCGGCGCCGTGGTTGCCGGTCACATTGTTGCCGGACCACGTACAATGCACGCCGCCGATTGTCCCCGCGATGGAAATGTCACCGCTTCGGCCGGAATTGTAGAGCGCATCGGTGTTGTACGCGGTCACGCCTACCGTACCCGATGCCGGGATTTCATTGCCCGTGACGCTCAGCAGCGCGGGGCGAATACCGAGCCGGGCGAGGATTTCCTCGGCGGTCTGGCTCCCTACGCCGAAGTTCACGACATCGAAGCCCCCGAGCGCATAAATCAGATAGCGCAAATCCTGCAGCGCCGTCATGCTGTCGCCTACAGCCACCCAGCGGCGCTCAGGATATTTGCGCGGCAGGTCGCCGCTGGCGATCAGCGAATTGTGTAGAGCGCGGGAAAACGCATAGGACGGCACGCCTTCGAACCGACCGTTTTCATCGACCCGCAGCGCGGAGGCATTGGCGGCGAGGATGCGCAGAAGCCCCGCCTCCGTCGTCGGGAAGGATAGCCCCTGTTCCGACAGGCGCTCTTTCATTCGGCGCACGGCATCCTGCCCCCAGTGCGCGATGAAACCGTAGTCTGACGGATCGAAGTCGAGCACTCTGGCGTTTGCGGCAGCGAGCGAAGGAAAACTGCCGGATAGTAACGCGAGGGCCGCAACCAGCATGCGCTCGTTCGCCGTCATGATCTTGGCGTCGGCAGTCTCCTCGATCTGGCTCGCATCGCCGTAGTAAGATGAATATCGGACCCAATCACTTTCGCTGGACGAGTATTCAAAGCGCCCTGAATTTGGAGTACCTCCGCCTGCCGGGTTGTAATCACCAGTTACGGGCGTGTGCGTGCCGGTGTCGGATGGATAGACGGTCGTGCGGTCGCCGTCTTCCATGCCGGTGAAGGACGACAGGGCGGACCATGTGGCGAAACCGTTGGAAAGCGACTTGATATCAGCATCGGCAGAGGCGCGCGTAGAGGCTTCGCCAGAGACGATATCGTGAAGTGCCGTGGTGAGTGTCCACGATCCCGCACCGCTAGCGCCAGACTTGGTATACAGGTCGTTGTTTGCGTCCGTACTGTCGCCATAGACCCAGCCAATTGCAGGCGCATCGTAGGCAAGATCGAGTTCAAGTTCCGCGCGGGTGGCGTAGGCTACATCAATAGCGCTGATGAGAGCTGATTGTGAAATACCGTCAAGATATTCCGCCCGCATTTCCGTAGCTGCGGCAAGAACTACTTCACGTGAAGGTTTGTAGCTTTCAGATGGCGGGTCGCCGTAAAGTGCAACTCGAAGGGTGTCGATGGCGGACATCTGTGACCTTTCCAGAAATTCGAATGGAGCCTATCACCGGGCAACGAGAGACGCAAGAAACTACGAGGAAGTTCCCGTAATAGAACCGATCGTGGCGGACGAAATCGATTCGTCGCTGTTGTAAGCGATCAACCAGTAATAATATGTCCCGGCTGCTACAGTATCAGTGTATGTCTCATTTGCACCAAGTGCACCAGTGATATCACCGCTTATATCGGTCGCGCTTCCGAAAGTATCACTGGTGAACCTGTAGATTATCACATGGTCGAAACGCACATCGTTCGGGTTGCGCCATGTGATTACTACTTCACCAGTGCCATCACTCGCAGCAAAATTTGTCGGCGAACTCAATGTCGGGACAACAGCACCAAGCGAGTATGGTGGGTCATACCATGCGGTCGATGCGCCACCCGGCGTTACTGTGCGCCATCTGATGTATTGCGCAACACCGCTGTCCACAGCACCGCTGTAAGCGAACAGCGTGTCCATATCGACACTCATGTCCGCCCATTGATCTGCGCTAGTGTCAGTCCAATCCGCTTGTGCGATGTATTGAAACTCGTACAGAATGTCTTCACGTGGTGGGCTGTCGAACGATGCTTCGATTCGTCCATTGTTGTACCCGATGGTCACACCTGTCGGAAGACTGAGGGACACGCTGCCTGCGGACGATGACGATGCGGGGCGCGGGAGTTCCTCACCAGTAAGCAAATCGAACCTGCTCGCGTCGATCGGCACCAGTCCTAGCGTGCAGAACATACCGCTTTCATCGACTTCGACCGGCGACATGATTTCATAATCACCTGCGAACTGGTTGTCATACACGATGTCAACGATGCGTTCTTGCAATGCGCGAATACCGCGCAATCCGACAGTCGGGCCAATCTTGTGCGTCGGCTGCGAACGAAGCCCGACGGACTTGGCTAAACGCATTGCCTGATTGTGATTGAAGCATGTCGGGATATCGATTTTGAGGAACGTGACACCTTCGCCCGACACGTAATAGTTCGGGTTGTACCACGGTGCTGACGGCTGCATGGTGTAGTTGGCATTGTGGTCAGTATATCGAACGATTACACCCTGCGTCTCACTTTCACCATCCTGCGCCTCGACACTTGCCATGGTGATGATGTCTCGATTGCGCCCGAAACTAAGCGTAGGCGCTTCGTAGTCGCCCACATCGATATAAGTCTTCCCGTCATCGTCAAACATCAGTTGTGCATCGCCAGCAAGCAGGATATTATTTTCAACGGTCACACGATCAGTATTGTCCGGTGCAGCCACAGCACATTCATAGCGTGCCTGCGTGCTCTCGATACCGACAACAGACTCATCGCAGATATCAGCCTCGGTAGCGATGATGTCCCAATTGACATCGCTTTCAGACTTCTTGCGTCCGAACGGGTGTGTGCGCCACCAAGCCCATATCAGGGCTAGATTGCGCGACGGTTTGTATGTCGTCCGATCACCGAGCGTCTGCGTTTCATCGCGCGGATCGTACATGTTGGACCAATCGGCAAAAATTGCCAGATTCGGTTCACCGAGCCCAAGTGGTCCACGCCATTTATACACCTTGTAACGATTTCTCAGCTTGATAGCACGACCGCGCATCACACTGTAAGTTGTACCGACAAGCATGTGTGAAACAGTCGGCCACTTCGATGGGAATGCTGCGGCCAGTTCAGTTGCGGCACTCGGTACAGGATCGCTCTCGGTGTATGTATGCGTCCAAATTTTCCAATATATCTTACCATCGTCAGTGAAGTCACTTGTCGTAACATCATTGCTGGCATTCACAGTCACCAGATTGTTGTCCAAGTAATATGCCGGGGTAGATGTCAAAATACTGTCGCAATGAACGATGATCCACCACAAGTTCCCACCACTATCGACCTCTGCGAATACGCACGCACCACCCTGCAGCACTGGCCCGGCGCATATCCATCGGGTCGCTTCCTCGAGTCGGACGTTGATCTTCTGTCGCCCCATGTCGAGCGATCTGCCGAACAATGCCTGACTGAGCAGTGCACCACCGAGGGCGATAGCGACTGTGCCGACAGCAACGATGATCGATGCTGCAAAAGTCGCAGAAGCGGACCCGATCGCTGCACCTGTGATCGCAGCACCCAAACCCGGTGCAAAATAGTTCAACGCAATGATCGCACCGATCTGGACGACTGCGAGCAGGATCTTGCCGACTTTTGCCATTTCAAACCTTCCAGGCGGCGACGACCCGCACGAACCGACGATTGATTTCGACCGTACCACGCTCCAATCGGACGGCAAAGCCTTCTCCGGTGCAAAGCGCACCTACCTCGACCTCCCCGAGATCGATCACTGCCACGTCGCCACGGTCGGGTTTGCCCGTCAGCGGAAGCCCGACCAGATCGATCAAGCCTGCATGCCCACCATGATCGTCCACGTGCCGCATCGCACCTGCTTCATCGTCATAGGTACCTCTGAACAGGCTCGCCACATCAAGGTGCCCTGCCGCCGCGAGATAGTCGCCTACGGACAGCAAGCAGTCCGATACGCCCCAGACGTGCGACCCGCGGCGCCATTCGGCCAGCGTGCGATCGACATGATCCATCATTCGATCGTGAATGTCTTGTTGGCGAGATCGGTCACGTATTCACAGCCAAGATCCGCTTGACTCGTTACCCCGAGTTGCCGTGCATATTCACGCTGGATGGTGTCAGTATAAGTGCGATTGGGTACACGTGAACGACCGAAATTTGCATCCTTCGCCGTCACCGACACTGTGTAAGAGCGAACCATGGTGCCCGCTTCGTTCAGTGTAACACCTTCTGCGAAAGTCGGTGAAAACATCGTCAGTTGCTTGAAAAACTTAATCGGTGTCGTCGGTCGCAATCCCTCACCGTCCTTGAATATGGCGAGATAGCAAGTGAGGTTGCGGTTATAGACCCGCGACTGATCCGCTTTGAGCGCTTCATACAACTCTCCAGCACTCTCGCCCGGAATGTCCGGTATAGTCATCTTGAACTGATATGCCGCACTCGACCCGTCACGACCGTCTTGCAGTCGCGGTGTCTGGTGAATATCCTGATCTCGCTCGTTGATCGTACCCAACCATTCAAGCGTACCACTCGGATCGGACGGGTCGTTGGTAAACAGTCGACCCTTGCCTTGCCACATGTATGTCGGGTAATCGATGAAATCGTAAAACCATAGCCTACGCACTACGACGCGAATATCGGACAGTACATCTTCATCGCCCAGATATTCTTCAAGGAGAGTATCGAAATCGCTCATACGACAGCCTCCGCAAAGACGATCTTGCCGATCTGGATCGCGCCATTATTCTCAGCATCGTAAGTGGTTCGTACCGACTCCATGTTGCTTATCGTACCGAGGAAGTACGGCCTGAAGTACGCGGAATCATTCACAGCGACATTGTTGCGAAGCGGCGGCTTCACCGTCATCGTGACTTGATCGGTTGCCGTATCATATGAAACGGCCATGATCTTATAGCAGTTGTTCATATGACCGATCACATGACCGCGGCGAGCGATGTCGCCCCAACCGCTCATATCGACGATGACTGTAGTTTCTCCCTCCAGAGCAGTCGCAGCAAATGTCGCGGTGATGTCACCAGACCACTTCACATCACCGGACCACAGGATGCCGTCTTCCCATGTCACGGAAGGCGATTTCGCACTGAGCACTTGCGGTGTCGGTGCTAGCCTGACCCGGAATACCTCACCGTTGCCCATTGACATAAGCCAACTGGTCGTGGGGTAGTCCCACTCCTGCACCTGAAGCGCAATCTGCATTTCAAGCACGCTTCGGCCGCCCGGCTCAGGTGACAGCATGCGGACGAAGCCGGCAGTGTACCCACCCTCAGCAGCCGCCCCAGGCGCATGGAAAACCTGCTTGCTCACCGGAACGGTTGGGAAGTCGTAGATAGTTGTCATCCGGTGGTTCCGTTCCGCTGATAGTCGTTAAGGGTTTGAGGCATTTCACGAAGTGCATCCTGTTTCGCCTGAATTGCAAGCTGGCGCATTGTCTGGATCGCATCGTTGGTGCTGAATCCTTCGATTGTGAAACTCTGTTGCACAGTGATCTGCTGCACAGGCGCCGCACTACGACCGCCCTGCACCTGCACACCAAGCGACCCATCACGACCGCGCTTGAGCGGCATGATCGCTTCCGGGCCAGCTTCGCCCATCAGGCCCGTACCCGATGCGAACTTAAACAGAGTCGGGCTGTCGACGATCGAGTTGGTGAACGAGCCACCCTTGGAAAATGGGGTGATACCGTTGTCGTTTGCAGCGCCGAATGTACCGCCGTTTGCCCATTTCGTCGGAGAACTGATGATCTCCCAAGGTGATTTACCCTTAGGTGCAACGAGGCCCTTGCTGCCTCCACCACCCAAAATGCTACCCATGATACCACCGCCAGATCCGCCAAAAATCGCATCGAGCGCACTATTAAGTGCCATGTCGAGCGCCCGGTCGATGATACGGTTCAACGCGTTCAGGACTGCGTTGGCGAACGCGGTGAACACATTCTGCCCCTGTCGCACGTTCTGCACCCACTCGGTGAAAACACCTTTGATGGTATCTTTGAGGAACTGCATTGTTTCTGCCAGGCGATCGATTTCATAGCGCTGTGCAGCATATGCTGCACCCGACGCTTCGATCGCTTTGATCTCATCTGGTGTCAGTTCGATGTGCTTACGCTTCGCAGCCACCAACCTCTCAGTCACGTAGGCGTACTGAATCGCTGCTTCGCCGGTCAGGCCAATCGCTGCGCGTTCACGATCTAGTTGCAACTGAAGAATGTCGGCATCTTCGATCAACTTCTGCATGAACTGCGCGCGATCACGTTGTACAGTCTTATCAGCTATTGCCCCGGCTGCGGAATCGAACAGTGGCGTGCGAGCGTTGATATCGGCTTCGGACATGCCGGCAGAGCGCGCCTTGGCGAGCATTTCCGCCTTAGCTGCAGCATAGGCGAGTTCCCGCCCATATTTACCGATCAGATCGATTTCGTTCTGTAACCCGCGCAGTGTCGCCTGGTTGTCTTTGAACAATCCCTTCATGAACTCTGCGTTGTCTGCTGCTACTTTGGCATCGGCATACGCACCAGCAAGTTCCGCAACCTTCTGGCGAACACCCTCCGTGATCGGAATACCCTTCTGCTGTATCTGATTCAGCAGTTTGGTCTGCTGAGTCATCATTGCTGCAGACCTTGCGGTGACATCGATGCCTGCCGCCAGTGCACGAGTCTTTTCAACTGCGATGTCGGCTTGCGCACCTGTGAACACATCCATCAGTTTTTCAGCGTCGGTTTTTCCACCCTTGCGCTTACTCGGCGTTATGAGGCTGTCGGTCAGTTTGCCTTGCGCGATGGACGTGAGAACGTCGTTGTTCGCGAACTCGTCCTGTCGCGCACGAGCAAGATCGAGCACTGCATTCTTGGTTTCGATGATGTCACGACCGGCCAACTGACCCGCTTTACCCAACGCATCAATGTTCGCGATGGTTTTGTCCGTGATGTCATTGAGACCCTTGAGCGTCAAACCGTTGTCATTCACCTTCGAGGTGAACTCGCCAAGCGTGTTGCTTAACGGCTTCAAGCGCCTGCGCAGATCGTCAACATTCTCGGTTGTCAACTGTGACATCGAAGTCACATCGCCGAACTCACCAGCGGCCATGGCTGGGCCATAGTTGCTCATGGTTTCGAGGAACGTGGGTTTCGCCACACCCTTGATCGCACTCGTCGCTTCCAGTCGTGCCCGCTGAGCAATCAGAATGTTCTGCTGAGCCTGTAGCTTGATGGACTGTGCGAGCACGCTGTTCTGCTGCTCCATCTTGCCCGTAGTGATGTCGAACAGGCTCGCGAGCATCGACTGTGCGTTGCCGAACGCATCAGCTTGGCGCGCACCCTTCTCAAGTGTGTCGGCAAGTTCATCTGCGGCATTACCGGCGTCGAACGCTTTCATGCCCCACTGGATAAGCAGAGCGATGCCGGCCGTCAGAGCGATAGCGAACAAGTTGATCGGGCTCAGCAACTGAAGGATGCCTTTGCCGAGATTAGCCAAGCCGCCGCTCATTGCAGCACCCAACTGCGTTCCCTGCTGCAGTGCGATGAGCATCGGATTCATGCCCGCTGCTGCGGTAACACCGACATCCTGGAACTGTGCAGCGACGTTCCCTGGCGTTGCCTGCATGCGGTTGATGTTGTCCGATGCGGATTTACCGAGCCGATCAAGTGCAGACTTGGACTGGTTTGCCGCTGGAGGCACGCCTTTCATGGTCGCATTGAACCGGCGCCACGCTGCGACATGGGCGTCCAGTTGACCGGTCGCACCGGATGCCGATGCGGCCACCTTGTTCAGATTCACCGCAGTCGACGATGCAGCACTGCCGGCACTCAGCATCGCTTTAGCGCTCAACGTCGCAGACCCGGCGATTTCCGAAACTGTGCTGCTGACCAATGTCGCACCCTGTGCTGCCCGACTGAGGCCACGGGTTAGGCCGGGTAGACCTGCAGCCGCCGTCCTAAGTCCGCTCGACATGCGACTTGTCGATGTGCTGGTAGCATTTGCAGCACCCGCCGCATCCTTGGCCGCTTTACTCAGATCGCGCAGATCCTTCGAAGCGTCCTTGATCGGCTGTGTGGCAGCACTGAAGCCAAGTTCTGCGACGTTCATCAGCGGCTACCTCTTGTTGCGATGTTCTTCCTCGCGTGCCTGATAATCGACGAGTTCCTTGTTCGTCTCGTCGCAATAAGCAGCGTCCATCGCACCGAGAATAGCATACTCGGACGGATAGACAATCTCGCCCGTTGCAGCGACCCATGCAACGAACTCGGACGGGGGTATCGGTGTGCACACCCCGTCCTTGGTTCGCTGGAGTCTGTCGGACAGGTCGAAGTACCATTCCCATATGTGGGCGCCCTCGGGCGGTACGATCAACTCTGGGCTGGTGCGGTCGACTGCTGCGTTTCTTTCCCGACGATTCTTGTCCATGTCCAGGGGCTTCATGTCATATCGCACGAGCACCCGTATCGCTGTGACAAGATCGTCGGTCAGAGTTGAAAAAAATCCTTTTCCTCGTCGAGTTCAGTCGCGATCTGCCGACGCATCCACTGCAACCTGTCGATCACCCGGAAGAAGTTGCGCTGATTGAAGTCGGGCACTTCACCGTCGAAATCAGGCATCGCGTCAGGGTCATACCCATCGTCGCCCTCGCTGCCGGTCGGATTGTACCAGTGCCAACCTTCACAGGCATTGAACATGAGGGTGTTTTCGTTTTGCTCGATGTCGGACGCCTTGAGCGGGCTGCCCTTCATCGCCGCCTTATTGCGCTTGTCCGTCATCTGACGCTTGAGCGCCTTCAGCTTCGGGTCATCGATCGAGCAAAGATCGATGCGAATGCCGATAGGGTCATCCGTCACGGGGTGTTTGATTTCGATCTCTCGCGCAGTCGGGACGAGATTGCTGATGTCTGCCATAGTGCGTCACTCCAAAAGAAAAGGCGGTGGCAAATTGCACCACCGCCTCGAAACTGTCAATGTGGTAAGTGGGGCGGTATTCAGTGCGGCATGCTGATCCGCGCTTACTGACCGCCCCATGGCGTCACGCGCTTTACGGCGTGCCGTCGACCGGAGCGACCTTGATCTGGCGCTGCTGCAGACCGAGCGTGAAGATTTCCAGATCGAAATCCTCGTTGCGACCGTTCGGTTCGCGCGGGCCGGCGACCAGGCCACGATTGTAACGAATGGTCGGGCTGCTGCCAACGAGCGCGTTCGGTGCGTCGTTACCCTCGGTCTTGAAGGCGTAATTGTAGTTGGTTGCGGCAGCGGTGCGCAGAGCGGTCTGACCGGTATCGCTCGGGCGGCGCTCGACTTCGATTTCGGGCGAGCCGGCGTCAGTCATACCCTTGGCCTTCTGGATCACGTCGGTGTCCCACGTGTCGTAGGTCAGGATGTTCGTATTGTCGCCCGTCTCGCCGAAGTTGCCGACACCCTTGATCTGGACCCAAGTGAGCCCTTCGAAGCCGCTCTGGTCGAGGTCGGTCGGTTGCGGGGTGGTGCAGATGTACAGCTTCCAGCCTGAATGGCTGTTGGCGAACCCGGCCAGCGCGGCCATTCCAAGCAGTGCTTTCATCGTGTTAACTCCTGGACGACAGATAGTAGATCGAACATGGGTAGAGTCGCTCGTCGCCTTCGCGCAATACCCCTGTGAAATCGGGAATATCATAGACCTTGACATCGGACAAGATACGGTTCTTGTCGAAATACTCGACGATCGACGACAGCACACCGAGCGGGCTGTAAACCCCGGTCATCGTGTTCGGCCAATGCAGCACCAGTCGCAGGATGCCCTGATAGCGCTTCTCGTTGCCCCAGAAGTCACCGCGGCGATTGTTCGGCAACCAGACGATTTCGAGCCACTTCTGGTCGTTTGGCTTGGTGAACGCCACGTCCAGATACATGACCGGCAGTGATGGTGTCCCGCTCGCCGCAACAGCCGCAGTGACCGCCTTCTGCAAGGTGCTGATGATCGCAGAGTCGTCCATGAGTGGCATCAGCGGTCTCCTGCGGCCCGACGCAGGCGCATCACGGCGTCGTCGACGTACTTCTGCCAGTTTTGCACCGGGGCGTCCAGAAATCCATCGTAGGTGTTGCGGACTTCGGCATAATTGGCCGTCCACCCGTAGTAGAACACATCGCCCGGTTCGAGCGATGCGAGCACAGTGGTCACAGCATCACCGTCCCACGAGAACTGCCCGTTGACCGCATCGACCGGGCGCACGTTCGGTCCGCTGGGCATCGATCCGAGCGCGGCACGACCGCTTGCAGACAGGAAACCGGTCTTGTAACGCATGCGCCCGCCGCGATCAGTCGTGGTCTGTGCATCGTTAGTCAGATTGTCGATGGCATCGCGAGCAACCATGAGCGCCCGTTCTTCGGCATCTGCGACCCAATTCTCGACAGTCGCGACGAATTGCTTGTTATCGGTCATCTCGCGCCCTCGAACCAATCCACTTTATAGCGCACCCGACACCGGCATCCAATCACTTCCTGACCGCCCGCCCCGAGCGATGTGTCGCCAGGGTGGAGCATATGTGCGCCAGTGACCGGCGACACGAACGCCTCATCGATCCCGACTGCCATTCCGTCCAGTTCCCGATGCGATGTGCGCGTGTGACCGTCATGCCGCGCAATCCATATCTTCTGCACCTGCGAACGGGTGAGGCGACCTACTTCGACCGATTGCTTGATCGACAGCCACTCGGACTTGTTCAGCGCTGCAAGTGTCTCGGTGCGCCCGATCTGCTCGCCGCGGAACTTGAGTGCATTGTCGCGATACCGAGCGACCAGCTTGCCCACCGTGTCTGCCGGCAGCGGCTTCCCGCTCTCGATCGCCTTGAGCACAGTCTTGTCGAACCGCTTGTCGCGCAGACCCATGTCCAGATAGCCGGCATCGAGCGACAGGAGACGCTGGCGAGCGTTCGCGGCCCACTGCTGCTCACGTTGCCCCAGACCGATCGTGCCGCCCGTCCTGCGCCCTGTCTGCGGGTCAATGCGCCCGACTAGATCCAGAGCGGTATTGCGAGGATTGCGACCTTCGGCAAGACCTTGCTGGAGCGCCGCTTGCACAGCAGTGCGCGCATCACCTGTGATGTTCACGATGAGGCTGCTGCTCTCGTGAAACAACCATTCTTCGGCTCGCTTGTCGCGCATGTTGAACCTCGGCACCATCGTCACTCCATCACCTGCCGGGATGCGGACGGGCATCAACAGCAGCGCAGCCTGCCCACCTTGACCGAACACGGACTGGATGGCTGCAATGAGCGGATTATACACGGGCTCCGTGATTCCGAGTGCACGAAATGCGCGATCGACATCATTCGCTTCAAGTGCAACGATGACTTCCTTGAGCACCACATCATCAACAATCGTCTGGATTGCTTCACGAAACGCCTGCGCGATCTGCGGTGCAAGCTGAGCAAGCAGTTGCTCGAAACGGTCCATTATCGCCTCGCAAACGTCCGGTACGTGACAGGTGTACCCGCTGCCGGGATCGGGTCAAGTCGGACGATCTTGTGGCGTGATCCGTCGATGTCGACGAACCCGCCGACTACAGGTACGACACTCAACGATCCCGGTATGGACAATTGCTTGTCGGTACTAACGATGTTGGTGCCATCAACATACTTGGTGCTGACGGTGCGCGCGAAACCATTGAACGGGTAACTCGTGACAGTGACAGTGCCCGGTGCGTCCGGTGTCGAACCTGCTGCGGCTTCTTCGACAACGTATGCGAGCGAACCTTGCTTCAGATCGGGGTCTGCTGCAAGTTCGTCGAAAATCGTCTGTGCGTCAGAATATACACTCATAAGTATTGACCACCTTGCAAGCATGCGTTAGTTGTGCGTCACCTCAAACATGGAGCAGATCAAGGGCAACCCCGACCTCGCCGGCGCCGATACGCTCGTCTTCCGCACCAAGTAGCCCCACGCCAGTCGGGTCGCATGGGCCGCTGCATCACTCGGTGCAGCGGCCCTTTTCATGCTCGATAAGACGCCCCGGACAGATTGGATCGACCGCCACTGTCGATCAGTACGGACATGATCTCGGCGACGATCGGGAACTGCTTCTGCACGTCCGACGCCGACCGGTCGGCATAGCGCACGCTCAGCGCACCGTCGATCGATACGCTGGTGTACTTGCTCGGAGTGTAGTCGACGCTCATTGCGCCGGGCGACTGCAGTTCGCGCAGTGCCAGTTCATAGGTCGCGTTGATCACCGCGGTCGGGATTGTGTCGTCTGCGATCGCGTACCCGTACACGTCCCACGCACCGATGCGCGGCCAGTCGCGTACTTGATCCTGACCACCCGTCTTGTAGCCCATGAAGTCTGCACGATACTGTGCGTCGAGCCATTCGGACGCGACGACCAGGGCCGCATCTATCTCGCCGCTCGTATAATCCGACACGTCGCGACCACGTTCGGTGTGATAGGTCGAGAACCCACCGTTGGTGCCATACACGTCAGGCATTGGTCAGCGCTTCGATCGCCTTGCCGGCTGCAGCCTGCGTCTTGTAGCCTTCCGGGTCGATACCTTCGACATCCGTGATCGGCTTGCCGTGTTCGTCGACGACGATGAATTTGTTGTTGCCCTCTTTCATGACGAGCATGTTGGGCAGCGTGACATCGCTGACGGGCGAGACCGGGGCGACAGCGGCCGGCGTCGGGATCTTCGCGGTCCACTCGGACCACACGCGCTCCTTGGCAGGCTTCTCCTGGTCGAGATCGAACTGCTTCTGGTCCACGCGGACGGGGCCGTCGACACCTGCCTGCTTGCAAAGAACAACTCCACGTTCGGTCATGCGTCATCTCCTTCCCCACGAACGTATCGAACAAATGACCCCGGTGCCATGGGAAACACCGGGGCCACCGTGACGCACTCCTGTTGGAGTGATCTGTTAGCCGAGCAGCAGGGCCATATGCTCCGTCTTCACGGCCTTCCAGCCCCACGCCGCTGCGACTTCGTAGCGCACCTTGCGATAGAGCGGATAGACCGAGACCTCGAACATCATGCCCGAGCGCGAGTCGGTGATCATCATACGGTCCATCGCTGCGTCACCTTCCTGCGGCAGCGCCGGGGCGCGGGTCGCAAGGACGATGGCGTTCTGCGAGAAGCCGACACCGCCGACATCGTAGCTGTCACCAACCGTGATGGCAGTGGCCGATGCCGGAATGGCCTGCATCAGACCCGGAGCCGCGATGGTGATGGTGCCACCACCCGACACGTCCGCATCACCCGAAGTGACGACGTACTTGTGCGGATCGCCGGCAAAGGTGATCACGTCGTCCGCAAGGATCGTGCCGGTGCCGGCCGATGCAAGGGTGATCGTGGTCGAGCCGACCGCGTAACCTGCGTTGTTGGTCGTGGCACTTGCACCCGTACCCTTCGTGTGGCTCGACACCATCTGTGCCGATTCCTTGAAGGACATGTTGTGCAGATCGACCAGTTCACCTTGGCGCAGCGTCATGATCGAACCGGCTTCGTTCGCCTTGGTAAGCTGCGTGTTGGTGCGCAGGTTGGCACCTACCGTGGTGTTGATCACGACCGAGCGACCCGATGCCGGGGCACCGTTGTCATCGAGCACCTTGCGAAGCTGAGCGCTGTCACCGACACCCGAACCGAACGGGGTGGTACCTGCCGTGCCGGCTGCACGCGAGACCGCGGCGATTGCGGCAGCGGTGCCGTCACCTTCCATCTCGTTCGTCAGGGCGCGAAGGGCCTGTGCGAACATGTCGGACTGGACGTTCATGTAGCCCGGACCATTGGTATTCAGCCCGCGCTGTTCCTCACCGACGAAACCGAACTCGGCGCCGCGCGACTTGGTGATGGTGAGCGAGCCGGTGCCAATGGTCTGGCCGGTCGGGTCGGGGATCACGTTGGACGGGGTGACGTTGAACAGGTTAGCAGCGGGCGCGATGTGATACACCGTGTCCTGACCGACTGCAGCACGTTCGGCGGTTGCGGAACGCGAGACAGACGGGATCATGCCGACCAGTTCGCGCGACACGACATCGAGACCTTCGTACAGGTCGGGAATGAGGCCGGTGAGCGTGTTGTCGTAGCCGATCTTGTAATCGGACAGGTGGCCGATCATGGGCGCAGCGCGCGAAGCGAGAATGGCAGTCATGCCACCCGAAACGAGACGAGTCATGTGAACCTCACGGTTGAATAGCGATTTCTGGAAGATCGTCACGGTCATCCAACCGGTTCTTCGATCGAGCAGTCGTCACGGTCATCCAACCGGTTCTTCGACTTGAGCGCAGAGTGACACAATGGTTCAAATGCGTCAAGCCCCGCATGATGTGAGTCATGCGGGGCTATCATCCGTGCCAACGGAAACTCGTCCGACCGACACCGATCGACCGCTTATGTGGTTGGAGCCACTGCAAATCTCTCAGTGGTGGGGCAAGGTCGTCTCTCTGCTTTTATCCCACTTTGCTCATCGCCCCTTGCGGTTCCACCCGCTACTCACGACGCATCTCGAAACTCACGGGTCCACCGGGCACCACCCGGCCGATGTACGGGGAATTGAACCCCGGCGCACCTCGCGGCTTTGCGCGGACCCTCTGTATGCTTCGGATCAGCCGGATTCGAACCGACCCTTCCATCCTGTCTCTGGAATCGAACCAGAAGGTGATCAACCCCGTCATCCAGACGCACCCGAAGCATACAGAGGGTGTGGAAACCCACTCAGTATAGTGGCCCGTTCTGTTCCAAGGTGGGCCAGTCCCGTCAGTGCTTACGCAGCAATGCGTACATCCTGAATGTCGTTGTCATTGGCGACATTTATGGTTTCGGTCCTGTTGAAGTCGGGCCTCACTTGATCGCGCTCAATTTCAGTCGCTCGGATCGATCCTGGTTCACCCCCGTCAACTACTGTCTGCCCTGTCTTATCGATTTAGCGCTTGTGGCAGGGACTACGGTATGTGCCTTAGCCAGACAGTAGATGGTGGAGGTGGCGGGATTCGCACCCGCGTCTCCGATTGTCCTACGTTGATCGAATTACGATCATTACCCGGTTGCCCGGATTTCGCGGGGTGCGGCTCGGGTCACTACTCCCGTCCGCTATCCAAAGTAGTGATCCACATGGGTATGAGCCATGTGGCGATGGAACCCCTGGATATGCACCGAGTTTAAACCACTGTACGCATCACATTGGCCTTCTGTGACACTTGCGGCTCGGTGCATACCGAGAGATTCAGTCGTTTTTGTAGTGTAGGGTGGCGTACTCGATCCTCCACCACCCCTGAAATCTTGCGCCCCACCACTACTAAGGACTACTCCGCATTCCAATGGATCGATCAGAATGCGATATGCGAATCACCTACCCTACTATGTGGTAAGTGTCAAGTGGGTCGGTACAGCACCGACCCACCATCAATCCACGATGGTCATTTCGCCCGCACGCTGCGCCTTGGCCGCAGCGGCCTGCTGGGCCGGGTTCATCCCGTCGAACTCGGCGCGAGTGATGCGACGGCCCGACTGGCTGCGATTGCCACCCTGGCCGCTGTTTCCGCTGCCCTCGTGACCCATCGGCTTGAGGATCGAGTCCTTGTACTGATAGCTGTCGACCATCATGGACAGGGCCTCGTCGAACGATGCGACCGACGCCATGTTCTTGCTCGAATAGAGCACATTGCCGTCACTGTCGTAGGGCACCAGTTTGCCATCCTCGACCTTGAACCGGTCGCCGAACTCCTTCTGGAACAGCGTCGGCGGGATCGCGACACGATCGCGGACGAACTCGCTCTGCGAGAAAGCCGTGCTGCGGATCTGGTCGTCGAGCCGCGACTGGAGTTCCTGCGCACGCTTCTCGGCGTCGGTCAGCCTGCCCTGGAACTGCTGCGTGATCGACTGCCGCACTTCCTCCAGTTTGCCGCTCTCGACCATCTTGTCCAGATCGACGCCGGCCAGCTTGTCCACCGCGGCGCGGGCGGCTTCGGGGTCAAGCCCTTCGAACTTCTTCAGGTTGGTCTCAGCCGCCTGCAGCCGTTCACGGAAGTTGCGGTTCTCACCGAGCATCTGAGGGATGGTGTTGCCGCGCACCACCAGTTCCTTGCCCTCACCGTCGACGAATACCGGGTCGCCGCTATCGTTGAGCACCAGCGCGCCGCTCTCATCCTTCTTCCAACCGGCCTTGTTCTCGAAACCGACCATCATGGTCGTGGTGAGCAGTGCCACCACACGGTTCATCTTCATCATATGCGTCACTCCATCGTTTGTGCGTCACTTTGCACGGTATCTGGCCCATCACCGGGTAATTCGTCAAGCAGTCGTCGTTCTTCGGTGTCACTGCTGAAATTACTGGACAGCACACCGCGGCGCTTCATTTCGTCCCACAGTGTCTCCTGAGAGATGTCAGGCTGCTTGTCGGCACTGCGCTCGCGCATGCGCAGCAGCGCGTCCAGATCCTCGCCTTCGCTGTAATCGTCGAAGTTGATGTGCACGTACACTTCCGGGTCGTAATCCGTGATCCCAAGCCATGCAGCGGTGAGCACCAAAGCGTTCTCCAGCGCATCCTTGAGGATCACTGCCCAACCCTTGACCGTGCTCTTGGCCTTGCCGGCTGCAACCATAGCAGTGATGACGGTGATGTTCCCCGACTGCGCTGTGAGAGGCTGCTTGCCCAACTCGCGCAACTCGCGGATCATCGCCTCATTCTCGGACGCGAGGAACTTGAGGCTTTCTGCCGAGGGCTCCACATATGACCACGTGCCGACTCGACCGGTGGCACCATCGGGTTTGCTGTAGAGCACCCGGCTCGGGCCGACAGCCAGACGCTTCGGGTTCCCGCTCGCATCCTTCTCAGCCTGGATGCCGTTCGCGGCGAGCATAGGAAATGCGGTCAGCTTCTTGGCGAACTTCAGGTCACTCTCGCCCTGGTACAGTTCAACCTGCAGATCGAGCGCATCCTTGAGTTGCGGCGAGACGCGCCATGTGCGTCCCTCACGGCGCCCGGTCACGAACGGCACGACCGGAATGCGACCGATACTGACGCGACCGCTGTCGATCTTGAGGAAGTGCGTGCGATCATCACCCTCGCCGACCGGTTGCTCCTGCTTCTCGAACAGGTTCCACACCACCGACCCATCGTCATTGCGAATGAACTCGCGAATGTGGTCCGGTTTGCCCGGCTCGAACACCTTGAAGTATGTGATCACCTCGCGCGTGGCGATGACCTTGCTCTGCACGTCGATCACGTTGCGGGCGAGAATATGGGACCAGTACGGGCGCAGCCCCAGCTTGATCTCATCAGCCCGGTTGACCGGTCGCGGTGTGCCCGGTGCAGGCTTGTCGAAATCGACCAGAATCCAGTCGAGCGCGTTGTTGATCCCGTTGAAGAACGTCGCGCCGGCAAACACGGTGATGTTGTTGCCCGAGCCATCCACATCCTCGACAAACTGCTTGATCGTGTCGGGCGGATTGGACATTTCCTCGCTCTTGGTGAGCATGACCGGCTGTTCGAATGGTTTGCCCGAGAGACCTTCCACGATGTCCCGGTACACGTTCGTCATCTTGGTGCACTTGAGGCGGAACTGGTAGTCGCGATTGTCCTCGTCGACGAACTTGGGCAGGTATTCCTCACCCTTCGCGCGCATGCCGTCGATACCGTCGAGAACGTCGTCCACCTTGTCCCAGAACGGGAGCATATGCTTGCTGTCGGCCGATCGGCGCAGCATCGGGTCGGTCCACTCGGCTGCGCCACCACCGTGCGCCCGGCCCTCGCGGGTCTGCGAAACGATCTCGGGCGTGATCGGTACACCGCTGGCAAAGCCGGTCAGAGCGGTGGAATTGAGCAATGCGCGCATCTGCATCAGGTCAACCTCAAACGTCCGTAGCCAGACCCGCCATCGCGCCTGCCGCCATAAAACTCGACCTTACCCAAGTCTCGTAATGCATTCCACGTTTTTCGTTCGACCGGGGCACTTTCTCCCTGTGCCAGCGCAACACCGAACTTGTCGAACACTGCGTCGCCACCTCTATCAGTGAGCCATTTCAGAGCGGACTGTTGTGCTTTGGTCATAACATGTCAGTTCTAACACTGACAGTCGGCGGTATCAACCTCCATACGACCCCACTTCCGCACTCGACCCACCTTCCGGCGCCGGGAAATATGCCATTACCGCAGCATCGCCCATGTTCGGGCTCTTGGTCCCTTTCGGGGTCTTGTCCACAACCATCTTCAACGATGCAGCGCTTTGGCTCTTGGTGGGCTGCGACAACTCCTGCTTCAATTTCTCAAGTGCACCATATCCCATGGTGCTGTCGATACTCACCAGTTCGTCGATGTCATATTCGATCACGTCGCCCGCACGGTGCGCCTGTACAGCCTTCCACGTCTTGTAGAACCTAGTACGCATGGACCACCATGCCTGTGCTTTCATGTTGTGGAAGAAGTCGCGGTTGTACGGTGACTTGTCATCGTCCGGTACAAGGTGGGCGAACGGTTCGACCACTTTCGCCCCTGCATGCCACGGGATCATGCGGTAGTCGGACTCATGGATTTCTCCAGCCGCGACCAGACGATTGTACTCGCTGCGGACTGCACTGCCTACACCGATGCAGTCGTATTGAATATCGAGATCACGTCGCCCGATCTCGCGCAAGTGACCCAACATGTGCCGTGTCGTCACGCCTGGGTCACGTTCGCCCCACTCGGCTGCACTGCGCAAGATGACACCCTGCCGCAATACGAGTGCGTTCTTGTCCAGACCTTCGTCGGCCACGTCGAGCCCCGCCATCCAGTTACCCGGATAGGCGTGCTTCATCACCGGGAGCAACAGGTGCGCGTCGACAGATGCTTCGATCCACTCGCGGCTGATGATGACTCCCTCAACTGCGGCGCTGTGATTGCGTTCGACTTCCTGCGCGAAGATGTGCAGCATGCCTTGCGACTCGTACTGCGCGCGGCGCCTGTCGAACCACTCCTGCGTCTTTTCCGGGTGGTCGCGCCAGTCGAAGATGAACACCCGCGTCTTGCCCGGCTCGATCGTCTTGCATGGTTCCCAGATCACGCCGGTCTCGCGCTTGCGGTGAAACGGGTTGCCGGTGCCGTTCACGGACGAGATATCGACGCGTACACGGGTATTGTCGCCCAAGGACGCCTCGATCGTTTCAGGTCGCTCAATGTGGGCCGCTTCGTCCACAGCGTACCACGTCTTGCGCCCGCCTCGCCCGATACCGTCACCCGCCTCGCCTGTTGCCGAGGCATCGTTGTCGTTATTGATAAACTTGAGCTGCCCGGACGTGACATCCTTCGGTTTCCAGATGTCGGGCAGTCGGTCGATCATGCGGCGCAATTTCTCGAATATCGAGTCCATGTCGCCCAGCTTGTCGACGAGATCCTGCTTGCGGCTACCCCAGCCGACCGCGACACCCTCACGGAACAAGATATTGTGCGCAGTGTACGCGATGGTGAGCCATGACACGCCTGCATCGCGGCATTTCTCGACCAGACCACCTTCCTGGTCGCGCTGCAGATCCTCAAGGAACTGGATGTACTCGGCCTGGCGCTCAAACAGTATGAACGGCATCCATTTCAACCGTGCCTTGCGCGGGTCGTATGTGTCGCACCAGTGCGTGATCCACTCTGCGGGTCGAGTGCTGTAATACGCGCGGGCGCTGGCGAGGGCCGCAGGATCGGACCTGAGACGGGTCAGCATGTCCATGCGCCACAAGAGCGCGCCGCGGTAGTCAGGGGGCCACTGCTCGCGCCCACACGGCCTCGGGCGCCATAGTGCGGTGCTTGGCGGTTCGGGCGGCGGAGGCGGGTCGAACAGGTCGGCTTGCATGGGTCAGGGTGCGTTACCCACCACGCTTTTAGCATACTCCAACGCACCCAACATGCGCCATCGATCGTCGAATGTGGCCCATCGTTCGAAATTCCCACCCTTGCGGTCATTCAGCACGACGACGCACTCGCTGATCTCGCCGCGTTCCATGCGGTCGGCCAGTTCGCGCAAATACGCGGCATCTTCGGACCATTGGTCGGCGCGCGGGTCGCGCAGGGGTGTGATGTGGGTCATGTCGTCCCCGCACTGGTGAGCGACCATACGATCATTACAACGTATGGTGTCGGTACGCGCTGAACTTCGCCATTGCGCTCAAGGCGTTTCATTTGCCTCAACACCCATGGTGTCCGCACTGAGAAACCTTCTAATTGTAGGCGGTTTTTGATGACGTAGGTTGGTGCTGACCCTCCCCACCTGCGGAGAGCATCAAGGATTTCCTGATCGCTCGGTCTCTTGCTCACAGCGGGGTCTCCTGCATCTACTTGACAACCTGTAAGCGATGCGGCATCAGTATGCAAGAGCGGGGCCTGTGTCCCGCTCACCCATCCCCCAGCATCCTCGAATACGCCTCACCCGCATCCTCCACACTCGCATCTGCTGCGACCTGGGGCGCCTGGGTCATTCCGGGGCCACGTTGCGCCCAATACGGGTTGTCCGCATCGGCAGCACCGATGAACCGGCCGATGCGGTCGAGTGCGGCCATCTTGTCCCAGAACTGGATCTTGTACTTCGTTCGACCACGCGCGCCATCCATGGACGCGGCGGGCATCTCGATTTCGAGCGATTTCACAGCCTTCCACTTCCCCGGGTCGACGCGGGTCATGTCGGGCAATAACTCGCGCTCTCCGGTCAACGCGTTCACCTGCACGCTGAAGAAGTCGGAAATGTCGCTACTCGCCACATTCATCACCTCGCCCAGCCACCACTCGACACTGAGATCCTGCTGACTGGACAGGGCACTGATGCGCTCGTGCAGCGCCGCGGTCACGAACGGGCGCTGCAACACTGCCCGCGCCTCGTCGTCGATCAGCCCCTCCGGTACCTGCCAGTCACGGTCGAGCACCGCACTGATGCGTTCCTGCTTGAGATGCGCCGTCGCCTGCATGTGATTGACCAGCAGGTCCACAATGGCGCGCTCGGACGTGGTGAGGCGATTGTACGCCGGCTCGATGCGAATGGGGTGCGTCATTCAGACATAATGCTGCGGATAGTGCACTTGCGTCAAGTGGGTCATGATGGTACTTACATCAGTGTAACTAGAGGAGTGAGTCGAGATGGGTATGGTGTTAGGTTTGGCGACAGGATGGTTCATTGGGCAAACCATCCTAAACCCTACAGGTGACATGATCTTCGGTTGTGGTCTACTGCTTCTCACGTGCGTGTTGCACCTGTGGCTCGATGTCAATGCTTGACCCGACCAAACCGCTACGCACCTCCACAGGTCTGCCTGTGCGGGTGATCGATAGCGACGGGACATGGTTGTTCGCATGCGTCGACGAGCAGCATTACACCGTATGGGACCAACGGACAGGTGTCTATGCGGGCGTGTCGGGATTGTGGGGCGGGGTTACGATGGAGCAGTGTGATGATCAGTGACAAACTCAAAGCGTATCTACAGGACTGGCTCGATTGGGTCGAGCGTGGTGCACCGGACTGGAAACCTTATTATAGGGTGTCTGGTCTGCGGAACAATACCGTATTTTACGATGTATCCCTTCATGATCAACTTCATAGTGAACTCATGCAAATGTTCAACGGTAAACCTTACCCGTTTGGCTTCAAAGAGTACTACGAGCGCAGCAATAATGCCACACAGCACCTCGATCCGAACCGTATTGCGTGGGTGAGAGAGCAACTCGCGATGGACGAGTGATACCTCACCCTTAGCGCCTCGGGTCATTCCGAGGCGTTTTTTTTTTGCGTGGTGGGATGTTGAGCCGGCCCGCATCCCTTCGGTGCCTCGCTGCCGTCTGATCGTTTCCTGCACCCGTACCAGGGTGGGGCATGTGGTTCAAGTGGTGCATACAGGTGTGTAAGGAGAGGTTGGTGCAGATTCTCAAAATTTTCGGATTGGGGCAAAGGTAATAATATTGCGTGGGGGTAGGGGGTTGTTTCAACTTGCCGCAATTATCTTGCGTGAACTGACCTAACCTATTGATTTCATTGGTTTATTTGAGACGGGTGCGCCAAGGGGGAGGAATGGAGCCAGTCGAGCCCCGCATGCCCCACCCCAGGCCAGCCGGCCAATGTGTACCATCTGGCCCACGCGCCCCGGCATTTAACATAATGTGCATTATCAACCTTGCAGCAATGCGGAATTGTACACATTGCGCAATTCGGGGCGCGTGGGCCTGGATCGAGCGGCCACGCCCACGATGCCACACATGCCGCATATTGCGTCAATCGGTGCAATATGGCGCATTTGTGAGGTCATTATTTAGGCACTGTAGCAATTGTAGCATGTTGTCGCGTTCAGTATTAACTAATAGCACCTAGGACGTATCATTAATGCTTATTTCGCGATTTCACCCAACCGCACCAAGTGGACCGAACGGACAAACCCGATTGCATTCCCGCAGAGATTCCTATACATTATGGATATTCATTATTATCTATTATAGATTGAATTCTCTCTCGAATGCTGAAAACGTACTTATTGATAACCTCTTATAGATAGGAACCAAAATGCACCAAGATGCCCCAATGCTCGCCACGCTTACTGACCTGCAAGCAAGCCATTGTGTTGTGGAATACGGCATGATGATAGCCGGAGCCCCGCCGCGAACCATGCTCATTGAAGTCTGTAAACTGTCCGACGTGTTCCTGATGGTGGAAGCGCGGCGGAATAGCGAATGGCGCAAATCGATCGCTCGCCCCGATATCAATGCAGTTACGATCCACGTGCGCCATATGGGCGACAAGGCGGAGTGCGAATCTCTGCGCGGTCGCATGCTTTACGATATAACTCAAGCCGGCGGTGACGTACCTATTTGCAATGCTTACGGCACCAATGTGAACAATAAGGCCCAAGCAATCGCCTGCAGCAATGGCGAGACGTATCGGACGCAATCGGAGGCAGCTGAGCGCACTGGCGTTACACAGTCCGCAGTGAGTCAGTGTTGCGCCGGCAAGCTGAAGAGCGTGAAGGGGTTGGTATTCTGGCGCGTGACTGAGTGATTGCACCGAACTCCCCGAACGACAGCCCCACTTACATTGATGCAATGTGCAATCGCTGACATATGGTCGTGCACGCAGAGGTTGCATCAGATGCTACAATATGCGACACAATGAGCAACGCAAACGAATCGGAGTAACCGACATGACGCTTAATTCCATCACCGCCGAACGCTATACGGTTGAAACCGTCCATGGCGCGCGCGTGATTTCTAGCGCGATAAGCTGCTATCCTGAGAGTGACGGCAGCATGGTTTACACTGTCCCGTTTCGTCTGCCCGATGCCGGAGTTTCGGACATATTCCGCATGGACGTCTGGATTGACGTTGATGGCCGCATTTATGGGGAGTGGTGACATGACTCAGGCAGACATCGAACGCATGATGCACTTGGCGCACAAGGCTGATGCCCGTGCAAGCGGCTACAGAATGGCTGGCGATAGCCTGAGGGCGCGCAAATGGGGTATGACCGCCCGCGCGCTCCATGATGCCGCTAGGCATATGTCCGAAGCGCTCCGGCTGGAGCAAGGCGCATGACCGCCGCATGGCTCACCATTGGCACCATAGCCGTGGCGCTGGCCTGGATCGAGATCCGCCGCGCATTGCAACCGGGAAGTGCGTTGCGACAGATATTAGAGACGATAATTGAGGAGTAACCGATATGGACCGAGAGACACGCAAGGGCGCATGGATCATTCGCGCCACTATTGAGCATGACGACTCACATGGCGCGCCATGGATCGAAGATGACGGTCATGGACCGGTCAGCGATTGGACGATGCGCGTAAAGCTACCCGGTGAATTAGTCCTATCAGGCGATGGGCGCGCCTCATGTGGTACGGATCACAGCAAGCGCTATTACGACTTCGCCGAAGCATGCCGGATTGCGCGACGGGATGGATGGGGGCCAAGCCCGTACAGTGATGCAGTGGAGCGCGGCGCCAACGGCCTGCACAAGCGACACATGCAATTTTTTGACGGTCGCACACTGCTATGCGCTGACTCGGACTGGCACGATTGCCCGAATGCATCGTATGCACAATGCTATGAGCGACTGCGCGCCATGACATCGCCGCGCCAATATGCAGCAATGGCTGCGCGCGACGATTACGAACGGTTGCGCGCCTGGTGCAATGACGAATGGTCCTATGTAGGCGTGATTGTCACCGTCTCACATGCTGTCACCGGCATTGAATTAGGTAGTGCATCTCTTTGGGGTATTGAGTCCGATGCTGGCGACTACCTGGAAGAGATTGTGCGCGACTTGGAACCCGAAGCAATTGAGGACGCACGCAACACACTGGCCGTTATGATGGAGCGCGCAGAATGAGACTCACCCCTGACCAAGCACGCGCCATATGCAACGTGTTTTGCATCCCGTTCAATCGTGACTTTCACACGCTTAATTCGCAGCATGTGCAAAACATATTGGACGCGGCAACGGCTAACAAGTACCGCAAGCCACGAAACGCAAACGGATCAACCGCGCGCTATTATTATTCGTATCTAATGCACGCATGTAATCGGAGTAACTGATATGACACACGACGATATCTGGAACAATGATTCCCCCGTGCGAGACATTCTCGACATTGACGTCCCGTCCTGGATCGATCAGGACATATCGTGTGCTGACATCATCGCGATATGTGAAGGTGGCTGCGCAAGTGGCGCATACATGCCCGCTGTGACATATCATGCTGTATCGGACACCATGTCCCGCGATGGTGACGACGTGTTGCAATACATCGATGATCAAATGGGCGAATTGCCGCAACCGCCACGCGATAGCGGCTGGAGTGCACTGGCGTGTTTCTATCTCAGTTATGCAGTAGAATTGTGGGCCAGCGCTGCAATGTCTGAACTGGAGGGCCTGGAAGCATGACACCCTGGGCCCACAACCTGCGCAAATCATTCGCCACGCTATCCAAACATCACGCAACCGGCCGCTTTGACCGCGCGCGCGCCCTAAGGCTGTTGCGCAACAATGCACGGGATGCCGGTTTGCATGGCGCTGCAGCGGCCGGACAAGCACGGCAATGGCTTAACCGCTGGATGGCAATCAACGGGGTTGAGGAGTGATTCGGATGACTCAATTTTTATGGCAATGGGAAGATTACAAGCCGCGCGAAGATTCAGACATGACCCGCGAACGTGCAAACCGCTTATTACGAGCATGGCGCGCAGGCATGCGCAAGCCGCGCAACGGTAGGCCGATGTTCCAAGTCAAGCTATATCGCCATATCGACAATTGGCGAGAATATCGCGTCACCAGCAAATATGGCGAGTCTGCCAGTATGTGGATACGCTAACAGTCTCCCTACATGCCCCGGCTGCATCACACGACACGCCGGGGCATGATTGGACACTGTAACAACCGGAGTAACTGAGACATGACCGGCTTAGGCACTGTAATTCGTCCCGTGCGCAGCAATGGCTTGTGTCTTGATGTGCCCGGCTGGAACTGAGAGGAGCAAATGGTATGAAAATCACAATGCTAGTGGGCGCGCATGCATATGCATGCATCGATGAGAACGGCCGCAAAACTGACATTCTGTTATCACCCGGTAAATCGGCACAGCAATCATTGCGCGAATATGCCGAAAGTGAGCGGGCACGCGCATTGCGCATTTTGAGCATGGCCGAAATTGCAGAACGCGCGGCCGATCACATCGACTCGAATGGATATGGTGCAGCATGATCGCAACCGTCACAGACTCGTATCTCCTAGGCATCAAAGAGGGCCGCGCATTGCTGCGCAGCCTGCCCGAATCGCCCACATTGGACGAATTGCACCGCTTTGCCGCGAATTGCACCGATCTGCTAGCGATGGGTCAGTCTCGCGAGATGGCGGACATGTACCGCGGCGAGCGGGATTTCTGGCGTAATCAGATTGAGAGGAGTCAGTGATGACAGTAGCGCAGGCAAAGCGGCTTTTCAGGAACTTGACCGGCAAACGATGGCGCGAAGGCTGCACAACGTCCGAAACGGCCGACGGTGCAATATACGCATATGATCCGGGCATGCGCTTGCTCGCGCGCCGAGATCCAGACGGTACGGTGCATCGCTGCACCTAACCAACCCAGCCCGCTAAGTAATAGTGGCGCGCTAGTCCAATCCGGGCCAGCGCGCCATTTTTGTTTAGGGAACGAGTAACGCCATGTTCGATTAGCACCGACTGGACCATATGCACCCTGCCCCGCTCTGGGGCTGCACGCGCTCGACTGCGCACCCTGCCCCGCTCTGGGGCCGCACGCGCTCGACTGCGCACCCTGCCCCGCTCTGGGG
>Ga0207899_1000067_pt1 | contig 52242 bp, 57 predicted proteins | sample MalvirmetaMSP134_FD_184235 | JGI IMG/M metagenome (GOLD analysis project Ga0207899, IMG submission 184235) | Marine viral communities from the Deep Pacific Ocean - MSP-134 (SPAdes) | ecosystem: Environmental > Aquatic > Marine > Oceanic | place: Pacific Ocean | collected 2011-06-28
GCCTGGCCCCGTGGGTTGAACACGTCGGCGCCTTTTTCGATGGCTTCCGCGGCCAGCGGGATATCCTGGGTAATTACCAGGTCGCCCTGAGTCATCTGGTCCATGATTTCCTTGTCGGCCACGTCGAAGCCGTGGGCAACCTGGCGGCGCTGGATGTAGGGGCTGGGCGGCAGGCTGATGGCGTGGTTGGCAATGAAGGTGGTTTGGATCTGCCAACGGGTGGCGGCTCGGCAGAGGATTTCCCGAATGGGGACGGGGCAGGCGTCGGCGTCGACCCAGATTGGCATGGCTTGGTCCTTCGTTGGTTCGGTGTCTTTTGGGGAGTTTAACGGGTGTTGGTGTGAGCTTGGTAGTCGTTAGCAGCGTATTGCCTTTAGTGGAGTACGTGACAGGTGGCTGAGGCATTGAGACAGTCTTTCCAAAAACCGCTACGGGCACATCCATGTGCGCTTGTCTTCGGCCTTCCCTGGCCTACGACATTTTTGGAAGGACTGTCTCAATGCCTCGATCTGACCATATAGGTAGGCCCGCGCTTGAATATCGAGTGAGTGAGATGACTTTTCGAGCAATATTCTTCGCACTGTTTTCTTTCGGATTGTCGCTACCGTTGGTTGCAGCGGAAGACAGTGCCGAAGCCTGGGAAGCCCTCCGAAGTGGCGAGGCTATTCTGATGATGCGCCACGCCCTTGCGCCAGGAATGGGCGACCCGGCTCGCTTCGAGCTGGGTGACTGTAGCACCCAGCGCAACCTGAACGACGAAGGGCGGGCGCAAGCCCGTTCGTGGAAACCCTTTCTCGCCGAACATGGCATTGATGAGGCCCGGGTGTATTCCAGCCAGTGGTGTCGCTGCATGGACACGGCGACGGAGATGAACGTTGGAGACGTGACTGGTTGGCCGCCGCTGAATTCGTTTTTCCAGAATCGCAGCGAAGGCCCAAGACAAACCAGGGACACCATCGAGGGCGTGAACGATATGGGCGAGGGTGCGCCGATCATTCTGGTGTCCCACCAGGTCAACATCACCTCACTGACCGGGGTTTATCCGGCCTCGAATGAGGGAGTGATCATTGCCTTGCCGCTGTCGGAGTCTCCGGAAATTCTGGCTCGGGTATCGCCGTGCCTTCAGTGCAATTCTGAATAAACTTATGAAGTCGGCGCACGGCTTGTCTGTCCCGAATGCGCTCACGAGTGGTCGGAAGCTGAAGTCGCTGCTGCTGAGGCTGGTGAATCGGTGCGGGACGCCATTGACACGGCTCTGAGTATCAGTTGCTGGCTTCTTCGGCAGGGTCAGCAAATTGAGCGATGGGACGACTAGGCTGCCTGGTGCCCCCTGCGTGAGCGGCGTTGATCATTTCTCCTGGATCGACTAATTTTTAATCAAGATGCCTTGTTTGGCACCGCGCAATTATCCCAGCGGCGTGAGATTTGCCTCGACTATGAGGCGACCGGAACCCAGGCCGACACCGAACCTGCCTTAAGCGGGCGAGAGCTCGGCATCTGCTTTCTTCAGGGAAGCAGAGGTAAGGAGGATGGGATGAGGCAATACCACGATTTTCATGTGGACAGCACCCGGTATCTGGACGACCACGGCAACGCCCTGGGTGATCTGCCACCGCAGGCCGAGGATACCGAACGTACCCTGGCCGCCTACCGCAATATGGTGCTGACACGCACCTTCGACGCCAAAACCATTGCTCTTCAACGCACCGGGAAATGCGGCACCTATCCCTCGGTGCTTGGCCACGAAGTGATTGGCACGGCTATTGGTCAGAGCCTGGCCAAAACCGATGTGTTTGTACCCTACTATCGTGATCAGGCCGTTCACATTCTCCGTGGCGTCACTTTGCTTGAACTGCTGCTTTACTGGGGTGGCGACGAGCGTGGCAGTGCCTGGAAAAACTGCCCGGAGGATCTTCCCATTGCAGTGCCCATCGCCACGCAATGCTGTCATGCCGTGGGGGTGGCGTCGGCCTTCCGTATTCGTGGTGAGGATCGGGCCGTGGTCTGCTGTGTCGGGGATGGCGGTACCTCCAAAGGTGACTTCCTGGAAAGCATCAATCTCGCCGGTGCCTGGCACCTGCCCGTGGTGTTTGTAGTCATTAACAACCAGTGGGCCATCTCCACACCCCGGGCCATCCAGACTGGAGCCGAGACCATTGCCCAGAAAGCCATCAGCGCCGGTTTACCCGGCCACATTGTGGATGGCAACGACTACTTTGCCGCCGTCGAAGCTCTCGATACAGCCCTGGACCGCGCTCGTGCCGGTAAGGGTGGGGCGGTAATTGAGGCGGTCACCTACCGGTTGGGAGACCACACGACCGCTGATGATGCTACCCGTTACCGCAGTGCGGAGGAACTGAAGAAAGCCTGGGAAAAAGATGGCGTGAAACGGCTGCAGAACTATCTCCACAACACCGGCTTTTGGAGTCCAGACAAGGAAAAAGCCCTTCAGGCCGAGTGCAAGCAGACGGTTGAAAAGGCGGTGGAGGTCTACCTGGCAACCGATCCGGAACCGCCGACGGCGATGCTGGATTTCCTGTTCGAATCACTTCCCGCCGCCCTGGTGGGGCAAAGGGAGCGGATTGCCGCCAAATTTCGAGGCGGAGCCTCGGGAGGTGGCCAATGAGCGTGCCGGAGATTCGTGAGGTGACCCTGGTTGAGGCCGTGAATATGGCTCTGGCCTGGGAAATGGGGCAGGACGAGAACGTGGTGGTCTTGGGGGAAGATGTTGCCACCAATGGCGGGGTTTTCCGGGCTACCGTGGGCCTGAAGGAGCGCTTTGGCTTCAAACGGGTGATGGACACGCCGTTGGCAGAGAACCTGATTGCCGGCACCGCCGTGGGTATGGCGACCCAGGGGCTGAAACCTGTGGCCGAGTTCCAGTTCATGGGCTTCATCTATGCCGGCATGGAGCAGATTGTCAGCCATGCCGCCCGCATGCGAAACCGTACCCGGGGCAGGCTACATTGCCCGATCGTGTATCGGGCGCCGTTTGGCGGCGGCATTCATGCACCGGAACATCACTCGGAGAGTACCGAGGCGCTGTTTGCCCACATCCCCGGCCTGCGTGTGGTGATTCCCAGCTCACCGCAGCGGGCCTATGGGTTGTTGCTGGCTGCAATCCGCAACCCTGATCCGGTGGTGTTCCTGGAGCCGAAACGCATTTACCGGGCCGTTACTCAAAGCGTGCCGAACAATGGCGAGGCGTTGCCGCTGGATACCTGCTTCACACTCCGGGAAGGTGACGACGTCACCCTGATTACCTGGGGTGCCTGTGTTCAGGAAACCCTGCAGGCAGCGACTAGGCTGATTGAGCAGGGCGTGTCTTCTGAAGTGATCGATGTCGCTACTGTCTCGCCCCTGGATCGTGAAACCCTTTTGTGCTCGGTAGCCAAAACAGGCCGTGCGGTGATCGTGCACGAAGCCTGCAGGAACGGCGGCGTGGGGGCGGAAATTGCCGCCTCCATCGCTGAGAGTGCGTTCCTGGATCTGCAGGCGCCGGTTGTGCGGGTAACCGGCTACGACACCATCATGCCCTATTACCGCAACGAACAGGCCTATTTGCCACAGGTGAGTGACATCATCGAAGCTGTTGAACAGGTGATCGCGCTATGAAGAACTTCAAACTTCCGGACCTGGGTGAGGGGCTCCCTGAAGCCGAGATTGTGGAATGGCACGTAAAGGTGGGCGACCAGGTTGAGGTGGATCAGGCCCTGGTGTCGGTCGAGACCGCCAAGGCCATTGTCGAGGTTCCGTCGCCGGATGCCGGTATCGTCGCCAAACTCTATGGCGGACCGGGCGACATCATTCACACCGGCGAGCCACTGCTGGCGTTTGAAGGCGCGGGGGACGACAGCGGTACGGTGGTGGGGGAACTGAAAACCTCCAGCACCGATAAAGGCGATGAAGCGGGGCAGGATCAGTTCATCATCGGTGCGGCCGCCTCCAGCAAACGGGCCCAGGCCAACCGGGCGACGCCGGGAGTGCGGGCGCTGTCGGAGCGTTTGGGTGTCAGCCTGGAGCGGATCAAGGGCAGTGGCCCCGGAGGGCTGATCACCAGTGACGACGTGCACCGGCAGGCCAGTCGCCAGAAACAGCTGGGCGAGGCGGAGCTGCTGCGGGGCCCGCGACGGACCATGGCCAAGAATATGGCGCTGTCCCACGCCCAGGTAGTACCAGTGTCGATATTCGAGGATGCCGACATTGGTGACTGGAAAAAAGGAACGGACATCACCATGCGCCTTGTGCAGGCTATCGCTTCGGCCTGCGAGGCGGCGCCAGAGTTAAACTGCTGGTTCGATGGCGACAATCTGAGCCGGCGCCTGCTGGAGGAGGTGCATGTGGGAATTGCGGTGGACACGCCAGAAGGTCTGTTCGTGCCTGTGCTTCGGGATGTGAACCATCGCAGTCAGAAGGATCTGCGCCAGGGGCTGGAAAATCTCCGTGAGGCTGTGGCCACCCGGAAAATACCGCCTGCTGAGATGCAGGGTGCCACCGTTACCCTGTCGAACTTTGGCACTATGACTGGCCAGTATGCCAATCCGGTTGTGACCCCGCCCCAGGTCGCGATCTTGGGGGCAGGCCGGATTCGGGAGAAGGTGGTATCGATCAATGGCAAACCGGCAGTGCGTCGAATTCTTCCTCTTTCACTGACGTTCGATCATCGTGCCGCAACCGGCGGTGAGGCATCGCGGTTCCTCAGCGTTTTGCTGGAAGAGCTGGCCCGAAAATAGGTCTGCACTAAAAAGGGAGAGCGATTAAAAAATCGTAAATTCGACGGAGGTGGACTCGGCCTATAATGGACTCACTGGCAATGTGTCGATGTATTTTCATGGACACGCCCGGGGGGTATGTTGGCGACACGCAAGCGAAATATATGGACGCTATTCTGGCTCGTGTATGCCGGTGGCCTCGTATTGCTTGCGGCCCTGGTGTCGTCTTCCTGGAGTGGCACCGTTGATCGATATGAACGCCATCATCAATCCCGCGCTGAGTTCTTCGCACAATCTGTTTTCAGCATTCTCAGTACCCAGGAGCTGGTGTTGGACGTTGTTGGTCGTGAGCTACTACGACGCGGTGAGTTCCCTGAAATACCCGATGCCCTGCCGCTGCTCGACAGCATTCTGGCCTCTAACCCCTCCATTGCGGGTATCGGGCTGGTGCAACCCGACGGACAATTCCTCGCGCTGAGCTCCAATGTCAGCGTAGAGCAGCTACCCAACCTTCGCGGCTCGGAAATAACGGCTCCCAGTTTTGACCTTGCACTGACGGAAGACAAACTCGTCCTGGGGCGGACTTACTTTTTTGAGCCCCTCGAAAAATGGATTATTCCGGTTCGAAAAGCTTTAAGGGACGACTCTGGTGAGGTATTGCTGGTGATGACCGCCGGTCTTGAAATTGAGAGTGACCGGGGTATCTTTCGCAAGGATCACCACAGTCGGGCAGCCGACAGTTTGAGGCTGTTCCGCGAGCGCGATGGTTATATTCAGTACCTGGACCGCGAAGGCGTTGGCCCGCAGGATTATGCCGACATTCGGCGTACAGAGGAGCAGGTTCGCGAGGAAGCGGCGCGGCTGGAAGAGCAGACCGGTCGAAGCATCGAGGCTATCAAGGCCGATGGGGATGCCGTGGTCTTTTACTCCGAACGTGACAGTGGTAACTACATGGGGGCTGCGGTCTACGATTCCCGCTTCGAGTTGTGGATCATTTCCGAGTCCGATATGGCCGGCATTCTTCGGGATTTCTTCAAGGAGCTGGCGACTTACCTGGGCCTGTTCTTTGTAGTCTCTGCACTGCTTTACTTACTGTTCAACCGCATCGACAAGGTCGAGAAAAGGCGCCTGGAGGAATTGTTCCACCAGTCCCGGCATGACGACCTGACCGGTCTGCTCAATCGGGCCGGACTGATCGACCAGATTCACACCCGCATTAACAGTCACCAGCCGTTCAGTATGGCGTTGGTAGACATTGATAATTTCCGCGGCATCAATGACCGGTTTGGACAGGACTTTGGCGATCGGGTGCTGGCGGAGTGGTCGCGTTGCCTGCGAAAAAACGCCGGGGAAGAGGCGGTGGTGGCCAGCCTGGGTGGTGATGAGTTTGCTATTGTCACCCACCTGTGTGAGCCGGAGCAGGTTTCTAATTACTGCTGGCGACTGCTGGGCGATACCAGTCACTGCATCCAGACCGGCGCGCTCGAACTTCAACTGGGGGCCAGCATTGGCGCCGCCATTTTCCCCGAGAACGGACACTCCTTCAGTAGCATCGTGCGCAGCGCTCACCTTGCCCTGCATAAGGCAAAACGAAATCGCAACGAGGTGTGCCTGTTCCGTAACGACATCGAAACCGGCTATTTGCGCCGGGTGCACATTGAGCAGAGACTGCGGGGGGCGTTGGAACCGAATCTGATTACCATGGCCTATCAGACCCAGGTGGATGCCCACGGACAAGTGATCGGCATGGAAGCGCTGGCCCGGTGGCACGACAACGAGCTGGGCTACGTGCCACCCAATGAATTTGTTTCGGTGGCTGAAGCGTCCGGGCTCATGGTTCAATTAGGCGACTATGTGCTCGACCACAGTCTGGCTGATTTTAGTTTGCTCCCCCGCTCGGAAGAGGCACCGTTGGAGCTATCCGTTAACATTTCGGTGCTGCAGATCATGCAGCCCGGTTTTGCCGAATCGGTCCTCGACAAGCTGGACTACCATCAGGTGGCGCCTAGCGAGCTGACCCTGGAAATCACCGAAACCCTTTTCATGTCCGGGCACACCAAGATCCTGCCGGTGCTGAACCAGTTGCGAAGTGCCGGCATTCGCTTTTCCATGGATGATTTCGGCACCGGCTATTCGTCCCTGAGTCTGTTGCGTACTTTGCCCATCGATGAGCTGAAAATAGACAAATCCTTTATTGACCATATCAACGCCGATCAGCAGTCCCGGAACATGGTGGAGAGTATTGTCGCCATTGCAGGCAACCATGGCATGGAGCTGGTGGCCGAGGGCGTGGAGCATAAATCCCAGGCCGATGCGCTGATTGCCATGGGTTGCCGGCGTTTCCAGGGCTTCTACTTCAGCCGTCCAGTGCCTATCGAACGGGTTCGGGAGCAGCTCGCCGCGTACGTGAGCTGAATTCGCACTGAACTTTTCTACACTCGGCTGCATGAAACTACTTGTGCCCGTCCGTGCCTTCATTAAGCTTTATCCCAAATCAACTTTTGGATAAGGAATCGCCGAGTAATGAAAGTAAAAGCCCTGTTTGCTGCTGCGCTGATCGCCCTGATACCGACTTGGGTCACGGCCCATGAATTCGTGACAGAGGCTGTGCACATCGATCATCCGTGGAGCCGGCCGACGCCGCCGGGCACGCCAATGGGGGTAGGCTACCTGGTCATCAAGAACACCGGCGATGCCGACATCACCCTGATCGGTGCGCAAACCCCGCGGGCGGCAAGCGTTTCGATCCACGAATCCATGATGCACGATGGCATGATGAGCATGCAGCCGCTCAAAGAGGGCCTGACCATCCCCGCCGGAGAAGCTGTAGAGCTGAAGCCCCACGGTTACCACCTGATGCTGGAAAAGCTGGTTCAGCCGCTGCAGGAGGGTGAGAGTATTCCGCTGACCCTGGAATTCGACGGAGCCGAAGCGCTGGAGGTGGAACTGACCGTAGAGCCTCTGGACGGCGGTTCGATGAAAGAGGAAATGGACCACTCCGGTCATCAGACGGAGTGATGGGCTAACTAAGGTAGAAGAGGTTCCCGGTGCAGCCCCATTGTTTCCAGTGGCGGCCCGCTGGGAACTGGGAAGGGTGAACCGGTATGGTTCCAGGTGCGGTGTACGTCGTTCTCGCGGACTCGTTGCTGGTCCTGCATGTGGCCTTTGTCGCCTACGTGGTGCTTGGGCTGCTGGTGATCTATCTGGGCCACTTTCTGAGCTGGTCCTGGGTGCGCAATCTCTGGTTCCGGGCAACCCACGTGATTGCCATTGGTATTGTCGTTGTCCAGTCCTGGCTGGGCGTTATCTGCCCGTTAACCACCTGGGAGATGGCGCTGCGTAGTCGGGCTGGTGATGCCAGCTACGAAGGCTCGTTTATTCAGCACTGGCTCCATGCCATTCTGTATTTCAGCGCACCCGAGTGGGTGTTCATCCTGAGTTACAGTGTGTTCGGGGCCCTGGTCTTACTGAGCTGGTTTGTCATACGGCCCCGTTAATCGGATTTCGAGCAAAACGCGATCATCGGGTCGATCCGGTAGAAATCGCAGAGCACGGCATACACTGCCGGCTGAGTGTCCTTGAGGTGTGCGGGTTGCTGGTAGAAGGCCTCAGTGAGCACCGCAAAGAATTCAGCGGGCTGGGTTGCGCCGTAGGGGTCGAGCCAGCTCTGGTGGTGATGCCGGAGGGAGCGCCGCAGGTGCTCATAGGCTTCGGTCATGGTGTGGAGCCACTGCTCGGCTTGCTGCCCACTGAGTGGCGGGGCTCCGTCGGCGGTGCCGTCGAGGTAGTCGAGCTGGTGGGCAAACTCATGCAGAACAACGTTGTGGGGCTCGTCCGGGTGCCGGGCATCATCCTCGCATTCTGACCACGCCAGTACCACCTGGCCCCGGGATGATGCTTCGCCGGCCCGGATCTGTTCGTCATCTCTCACCACCAATCCGTCGCTTTCCGAAGCCTGCACCCGGTACACGTCCGGGTAGACCAGAATGCTGCGCACCTCATCGTAGTCACTGAATGGGCGGGCAAGGATCAGCAGGCAGGCATGTCCGGCAATGGTCACCCGCACCTCGTCGTCCACCTCAAATCCGTCACAGCCATAGAACTCTTTTTCAGCCAGGAACAGCTGCACATGCTGTTCTAGTCTCTTTTGCTGCTCTGGCGCCAGTCGCCGGTAGAGTGGAACGTTTTCATGCAGCAGGGCGCGCCAGGGCGTGGGGAAGGGCTGGTCCAGCTCCCGCTGCCGGCGCCAGTTGCGGTAGAAAAACAGGTAAAACACGGACAGTGAAATGAGCGTTACTGCAAACAGCGCAAATACAAACAGGGCTGACATTCCGTATGATTCCAGTCCGAGTGGGCGTTTTGCCATCTTACCCTATACCAACTTCTGGAGGTTGCTATGTCTGAGAAACGAACCGTTGTGATCACCGGCGCCAATCGCGGCATTGGCCTTGAGCTGGCCCGACATTTTGCCGGTGAAGGTTGTGACGTGATCGGTGTGTGCCGCGAAGCGTCGGCCGAGCTGACCGACGTAGCTGCCCGAGTAATCGAGGGCATTGATGTGACCAAGGATGCCGGGATCGACAAACTCACGGATGCCCTGGCAGGCGAGCGCATCGATCTGCTGATCAACAACGCTGGCCTGCTGCAGGATGAAAAGCTCGGCAGCATTGATTTCGACTCGATTCGCATCCAGATGGAGATCAACGCCTACGCGCCGCTGCGAGTGACCGAGGCCCTGGTGTCGCAGATTCCGTCCAGGGGCAAGATTGCCAACATTACCAGTCGCATGGGCTCGATCGCCGATAACGATTCCGGCGGGCGCTATGGCTACCGGGCCTCGAAGGCGGCTCTTAATGCCTTTGGTAAATCACTGGCCATAGACTTGAAGCCCAGGGGCATTGCCGTTGCCCAACTGCACCCCGGCTATGTGCAGACTCGGATGGTGAACTTTGGCGGGCTGATCTCGCCTGAGGAATCGGCCAAGGGGCTGGCGGCACGCATCGAAGGCCTGAGCCTGGAGAACACAGGATCGTTTTGGCACAGCAACGGTGAAGCACTGCCGTGGTAAAGTGTCGCGGCATTTATCCCCCACCTATCCGCCACCGAGGTTTTTATGGCCCGTTTCGAGCTGCTAGGCACAGCGACTATTCCCGGTAAGGGAACCCAGCTGCGCCTGCTGCAGCGTAACGATGAATTTTCCATCAAGATTGCTGGCAGCACCGGCGAATTGATGAACAGCCGCCTGCACGGCTCCGAGGACGCACTGGCAACGTTGCCCTGTGAGCGCATTGCTGATCACCCGGCACCACGGGTGCTGATCGGTGGGTTGGGCATGGGTTATACCCTGGCGGCGGCGCTGCAATCCTTGGGTGAGAACGCCGAGGTGACCGTGGCCGAGCTGGTGCCCGAGGTGAAAGACTGGAATCTGGGGCCTCTTGGCGGGGCCGCTGGTTATCCCCTGAATGATCCCAGGGCCAAGGTTCATATTGGCGATGTGGTGCAGTTGATCAAGGAGTCGCCGGCCAGCTACGACGCCATTCTGCTGGACATCGATAACGGCCCCGAAGGTCTGACGCGCAAGGAAAACGACTGGCTCTACACCACCGAAGGTATTGCCGCAGCACAGGCGGCATTGCGGCCGGATGGCGTTCTGGCCTATTGGTCGGCGGGGCAGGATCCGGCGTTTACGGAGCGTCTTAAGCGGGCAGGGTTGTCGGTTGAACCGATTACCGTGCGCGCGCATCGCCCCGGCAAAGGGGCGAAGCACGTTATCTGGCTGGCCTGGTAAGGCCGGTCAGGTGTCTTCCTCTTCCATTTGCAGGCGTTCCAAGCGCTCCTGCTCTTCCAGCTTTGCCGCATCAATCACGGCCATCAACTCGCCGACATCGGCACTGTGGGTGTCGTGTTCGAAGCAGCCGGTCAGCTTGCTGTCCGGGCGCAGGTCGCCGCTTTCATAAAGGGCCCAGATTTCCTTGGCGTAGTCGGTCAGGAGCAGGTCCGGGGCATAGCGGCCAAAATGGCGGCGCATGTTGTCGACATCCCGTTCCAGCATGCGCTCGGCATTGTTGTTGCCCGCGGCATTGACGGCCTGGGGCAGGTCAATGATGACCGGGCCCTGGGCGTCAACCAGCACATTGAACTCAGATAGGTCGCCGTGGATCAGGCCAGCGTCGAGCATGCGGACAATCTCTGAGATGACTTGCTCGTGGTACTCCCGGGCGACTTCAGGCGTCAGGGTGACATCGTCCAGCCGGGGCGCAGCTTGACCGTCTTCATCGGCAATCATTTCCATCAGTAGGACGCCATCTACGAACCCCAGAGGCTGTGGTACCCGCACGCCCGCCGACGCGAGGCGATAGAGGGCATCCACTTCGGCGTTCAGCCAGGCGTCTTCCTGCTCTTTCTGGCCATAACGGGTTTTCTTGCTCATGGCCCGGGCGCGGCGGCTGTTGCGTACTTTGCGGCCTTCCTGGTATTCCACTGCCTGCTTGAAACTGCGTTTCCGGGCTTCCTTGAATACCTTGGCACAACGCAACTGTTCGCCACAGCGCACCACGTACACCTGTGCTTCCTTGCCGCTCATCAACTGGTACATCACTTCGTCCACCATGCCGTCGTCGACAAGGGGCTGTAATCTCTTCGGTACTTTCATAGCGCCTTTCTGATTAACAGTATGCAGGCCAGCCGGACGCTTGAACCCGGGGCAGGATCAAGTGAAGGCAGGGGATTAACTGGTTTGAAGCATAGCTTACTTGAGTCAGCGCACCACAAACACTGAAATATCGCTGTGCTTCACAATGTTGCCAGCGTTGGAATGAAGGATGTGCAGGCGGTCTCCCACTCCAGGGGCGTGTGAGGCCATCACGATCAGATCGGCGCCGGTATCCTTGATGGCATCAAGGAGTCTTTGGTCGAGCTCCACTGCAGTGTCTGGTGTCGCCAGTACTTCACTGCTGGTACGCAGACCGTGAGCCTTACCCTGTTCTTCGGCAAAAACCTGAAGCTTTTCGGCGAGTTCCCTAGGGTTGTGCGCGGCGGCACCGGGGGTAGTGTTGGTTACGGTGACGTAGCAGACTGCGGCGTTGTAGTGCTTGGCAATATCGACGGCCGTGTTCAACGCTTTCGACAGTTTCTCGGTATGTGCCAGATCAACGGGCACCAGAATCTTACTGTACATGACCCCTCCCTGTATTGCCTGTCGTGCAATCGTTCATGTTACGAACTTACTCTAAGCATGGCACGGGCTTGGGGATCTGCAAAAAAAGGATATAAAAAAAGGCAGCCGAAGCTGCCTTTTTTCGCGGTTATTGCTTAATCCGTTAAGGATTACAGAGCAACAACGTTCTCCGCCTGAGGACCTTTCTGGCCCTGAGTCACGGTGAACTCAACTTCTTGGCCTTCGGCCAGAGTCTTGAAACCACCGCCTTGAATAGCGCTGTAGTGAACGAATACGTCCGGGCCGCCTTCACGAGTGATGAAACCAAAACCTTTCGCTTCGTTGAAGAACTTAACGTTGCCGGTAACTGTAGACATATTTAACTTTCCTGAATTTGATCTTTTAAATGCGCCGTCAGACTATCGTTGTGATATCCGATCGGCATTGTGCGGGAAACAAAAAACTGGCGTGATCAAAAACAGGACGTACGACTTATTACAGCTACAATGCGTCTTATTGATGAAATGCTTTGCTAAATCTTTCCAACGGCGACTACAGTACCTCACAAGTTTCCAAATGCAAAGGACTTTTTCATAAGCACAAACCCGTGGATGTTCGAATCTCCGCGGTCAGGCTGTCTAGCCGATAGGGTTTGGCGATGCCAAAACCCTGGGCGAAATCCACCTGTATCTCCCGCAGAGTTTCCATAATTTCCATGTTTTCCACGTATTCAGCGATGGTTTTCAGGTCGAGAAAATGGCAAAGCTCGTTGATCGAACGCACCATGGCGTAGTTGGTGAGGTTGGTGGCCATGTCCTTCACAAAGATCCCGTCGATCTTCACGTAATCGACCGGCAGCTTCTGTAGGTAAGCATAGGACGACAGGCCGGTGCCAAAATCATCCAGTGCGAATCGGCAGTTCAGACGTTTCAGTTCGCGCATGAAGTCGGCGGCATAGTGCAGGTTGGCTACCGCGGAAGTCTCTGTTACCTCAAAGCAGATCTTCGGTGTCAGGCCTTGGTTGGCTCGCAGCAGCGTTTCCAGATCCAGCATGAACCGGTCGTCACTGAGCGACGCGCCGGACAGGTTAACGTTGAGCGTATCAATCCCCTCCAGGATGTCCGGGTTGCCGTTCATCCAGTTGAGCACTTCCTGAACCACCCACAGATCCACCCGGGTGCTGCGCCGAAATTGCTCTGCCGCCTCGATATAGGCTTGCGGCGAGATCTGGTTGCCGGCTGCATCTGTCAGCCCGAGAAGAAGCTCGTAGGACTTGCCGTCGGCATCCGTATCGATCAGCGGCACAATGGGCTGGGCACGAATGAACAGGCTGCCATCGCGAATGCTGCGGTCGATTTCGGATACCCATTGCGGCGTCTCTGGTTTGGCCAGCGGACTGGAATCCTTTACCAGTTCCACCCGGTTGCCGCCGAGCCGTTTTACGGATTTTAATGACAGACTGGCAGAGTTCAGCAAGTCGCCGGCCGAAACCGCAGCATCAAAAATGGGGCACACGCTGACGCTCAGGGTTGCCCGATAGGCCGCGTCGTCATGGGTAAACTCCTGATCCTCGAACTCCTGGCGCAGGTGCTCGGCAAAATCCAGACTCTCCTCAGTGGCCGCTCCGTCTACCAGGATGGCGAATTCGTTACCGCTGATGCGGCCGGCGTGGGGTTCTGGATAATGTGAGGCACAGTGTTTCTGGATCAGCGCACCCGTGGCCTCAAGCAACTTGTCACCGGCCTTGGCACCGTAGGTAGAGTTAATGACGCTGAACTCGTCGATGTCGAGAACCAAAAGTGCCCCGTTGTCGCCTGCACTCACGCCCCGGGCCAGCACCGCCGACACCATTTTTTCAAAGTCATGGCGGTGCATGCATTTGGTCAGGGCGTCGTGCGTTGCCTCGAAATTGAGCCGGCGATAAACGTCCTGGACCATGTTGAACAGGCTTTGGTCCACAAAGGGTATGTCGCCGGCCTCAACCAGCGAAGCCGTTCCGGTACGCAGTTTCTGGACAAATTCCCGGAAATCGAAGCTGACTTCACTCATGCCCGTCGGTGAGAGGAAAACAAAGCGAAGCACATTTTCACCGCCCCAGACCAGTCGCAGCTTGCGGGTTTCGCCGGTGTCCAGCGTGATCTCCACCCAGTCGCCGACGGTCAGTTCACGAGCGCGGGTGACCCAGCGGTCAGTCTCTGCCTGGGATGGCTCCGGCTCGAGTTGGGGCCGATCGCCATAAAATTCAAGATAAACCGTGGTGACGCTTTGCTGTTGCTGGAGTTGTCCCGTGAGTTCCGTCATCAGGGAGCGGAACCGGGCAATGTCGCCAACGGTGCGAAGTTCGCGATCAATGAACCGTAGTACGTTGTCGCTCTCCAGCTCCCGCTCAAATGCCAGCTCGTCATTCCCGGCATCCGGTACGTCCGGTGCAAGCCAGTTCTTAAGGAGCTTAACTACTTCCAGTAACTCACCGTAGTAATGGCTGTCCGGGCCCTCTCGCAGGAGTGCGAGTACCATCAGCTGTTCCCATCCAGCTGCAAGAAGTGTCAGGAGTACCGTGGGAATCTCCTGACCTCCGACAATGGTATTGAGTTCTTGCTTTACAAGTTTACGGGTCTTTTTGAGCCGCTCTTTGCCCTCCAATGTTTTGGCAAGACGTTCGGAATTCCTGACGAAGGACTGGTCCTGACGCTCAACCAGTGTTTTGAGCTGGCCGTTAAGAAGCTGTAGCGTCTCGGAGTCCAGGTTCTCGGCGTTTATAAGGTCGTCAATGATGCCGGAAACCGTGGACTCCAGATTCTTGGTCGAGGCGCGCTCGGCCAGACACAAGCGCATGAGATCGTTCACGATTTCGCGCGCGGGATGATCCTCGTCGTTGAGGAACTCAGGCGTATCGAGCAAAGCCTCAAAGACTGGCAGCTTCAACTGCTCCAGCTTGTCCCGCAATCCGCCCGAAATTCTCTGCTGGGTTTGCAGCGGCGCGAACAGCTGGTCCACAAGGCTGGCCTTTGCCAGCGTCGGTTCATCAACCGAACTGCCAAAATCCGGATCAGCCTCTGCCAGCTCCCGCAGGGCCTGGCTGAGTTCCGGTTGTGAGGTCTGCAGTTTCTCAAGCAGATCAGACCGTCTGGGTTTCAGATCGGCGCAGAACTGAGGGCTCGATTGCTGCCAGCCAACCAGATCGGTATCGCCTCCGTGTGCAAGTCCCATCAGACGGAACACCGATTGGTCCGGGGTGTGGCCTTCGTGATGATCTGGCTGCGAGGGAGCGAGGTGTTCGTCGGAATCGATCTCGGTTTCGTCTTCGGCAGTGTCCGTTGCCAGTTCGGTCTTCACGCCGGTTGCTCCACGTGCTGACCAGTTTGGCGGCAGTTGGGCAAAGCCCAGGGTGTTCAACCCAGTGCGCGCGCAGGCATCCATAAACACTCTCATGGCCGGCGCCCACACCTCCCGCAGTGACGATTCGAACGCGCTATAGATGGTGTGGCGGTGTTCGTTGGCAATGCCCAGGCGATCGGTTGCATATTGCAGGCAGGTGCACAGGGCGGCTGGAGAAAGGGGATTGTTGGACTCGGTTACGTCCTTTCGGAAGATCTGATTCAGTAACTGGTGCAACTCAAACAGAATATCGGAGTATTCGCCGGCCAGTCGTGCGGCAACGGTCTGGAGGTCGAGCCAGTCCTCGAATACCTGCTGCTGAAGAACGTGAAGTTCCGCACCCTGTTTCTGCTCAGTCCGGTTGTCGGTTATTTTAGCGCTGTTGGCGGTGAATCTGGCCTCGAAATCCTGGCAGATCTGGGCCTGGCGGCTGGCAAAAATAAACCGCATGTCCTTCAGCCGGGTGATCTCCCGCATCTCCGCGGCATTCTCAAGTTCCTGCTCGATCATCCGTCCGGCGGTATCTAGGAAATCGGGCAACAGTCCCTCCAGCAGGTGTATGGCGTGTTGCTGGTAGAGACGCTTCAGGCTATCCATCGACGCCTTGTCCGCAAGCACATGTCGCCGGCCGAGTACCTCTTGAGACGCGTTTAACTTGGCAAGCACGCTGGCAGAGGGTTTTGCCGTCAGAACAAAATTGTCACCTTCTCTGGTGTGAAGTGTGCCTCTTAAATGCAGCCGGGAATCCTGGCCGCTGTCGCCTCCCAGGATGTGCAGGTCCACCTTGCCAGGCTCGCCCGAGGCAAAGCGGCTTGTCACTGCGGGAGAGGTCAGCTGACTGATCGAGAGCAGGGCCCGGTCATCTTGAACGTCTATGCGGGAGACAACGCAACCACAAGGATTAAGTGCCGGGCAAACTAAAAGGGCATCCTGCAGGAGTTTTGTGCTTCTGTTCCTTCGGGCTGAGGTCATTACCGCCTTCCTGAGCAGCGTTACATCAGACTGTGCGTGTGTGCACGTGTTTTCAGATCAATGGCATAGTCGCACAATGCAAAACATAAACGTCGTTGATGAAAATTCTGGAGGACGCTATGAAGTTTATTTTCGAGGTCCGCATGAAAGAAGGGCACGCGGTGGAGGAGTACGCCGAGGCATGGGTACGAGCCAGCGAAATCATCCAGCAGGCGCCCGGTGCCCGGGGCACTGAACTGCATCGCAAGATCGGCGATCCCGATACTTTGATCGCCATCGCCTGCTGGGAAAACAAAGAGTCCAGAGATGCCATGGAGTCGAAACATAATTCCAGCGTAGCCGAGATTATCCGAAGTGTCGCACCGATCGTGGAAATCACGCCGCTGGGTGAGTTTGAGGAGCCTGAGTGGGTAGTGCTCCCGTCGGGGAGGTCTGACTGAAAATGCCTGCTATCTTGAGAGACAACAAGCCAAAACAAGGGGCTGAGTAATGTGGGATTCCGTCGGAGCAGGGGTGAGTGCCTGGTTTTATCCGGCGCTGTCGGCTGTGGTTTCCGTAGTGCTCACCTACGCAGGTTTTCGCCTGGCGCTTGGTGTGGTTCATCGGCTCACCCGTCGCAAGGCGGTCTCCATTCTCTTTCTCGATGCCTCAAGCAGGGCTCTGGGCTTTGTGGTTTGCCTACTGGTGCTGAACGGTGTTCTTGAGGCAGCGCCCTCAGAGCTGATCTTCTTGCCTGAACTCCAGCACCTGGCAACGTTGCTCTTGATCATGGCTGTCACTTGGGCAGCGGTGCGCTGTACCTCGGCCATTGGCGAGGTCATCGTCACCCTGAACCCGGTACTTGAGGGAGAGTGGAAGCGCGCCCGCAAGGTGGAGACCCAAACTCGGTTCCTGGTTCGGGGCCTGAATATTCTGATTGTGATTCTCGGCCTGGGCGCTGCCCTGATGACCTTTGATTCGGTTCGGCATGTAGGGGGCAGCTTGCTGGCGTCTGCCGGCGTCGGTGGCATCATTCTGGGCTTTGCCGCTCGGCCGGTGCTGGGCAACCTGCTGGCGGGGATGCAAATAGCGCTGACCCAGCCGTTCCGGATTGATGATGTGCTGAACGTTCAGGGAGAGTGGTGCTGGGTCGAGGAAGTGACCGCGACTTATGTCGTGCTGAGGGTCTGGGATCTGCGACGGCTGATTGTGCCCTTGCAGTGGTTTATCGAAAATCCCTTCCAGAACTGGTCCAGAAATACCGCCGATCTGCTCGGCACCGTGTTCCTTCGAGTCGATTACACCATGCCGTTATTTCCGCTGCGGGAAGAGTTTGCCCGCCTGTTACGGCAGGCCCCCCAGTGGGATGGCAAGACTGAGACAGTTCAGGTGACCGATTCCGACGACACCACCATTCAGGTCCGGTTCCTGATGAGCGCGCCGGACTCCAGTCAGACCTGGGACTTACGCTGTGCCGTGCGCGAAGGGCTGATAACCTTCATGCAGGAGAGCTACCCGGAATACCTGCCCAGGATCCGTGCCCGTATGCTGGATCCTGAACAACCTGGGGAGTTGTCACCGCCGCCACGGTGAGCGTGGTCCCTCCAAGCGTTCGCCCTGCCACTCGGGAATCTCGCCGAAGCGTGAGCTATGGGCTTCCCAGTCCTGCTCGGCCTGCACGATTTCCTGCTGGTGATAACCCACGTAGTTCCACCACATGACCACGTCTTTCCCCAGTGGTTCACCGCCGATCAACAGCAGGCGAGTGCCGGCGGTGCAGTCGATGGTCAGGGTGCTAAGGTTGGAGCCGAGGTAGGCCAGCTCATCGGCTTCAAACCGCTCCCCCTCGATGTCGCAGCTTCCGATCAGGGGCAGGACTCCGTATTCGAAACCTGGCTCCAGGGCCAGCCTGAGGGCCTGGGGCAGTTCGCAGTCGATGTCCAGCGCCACGATGGGTGAATACTGAAGCGTGTCGGCGGTTCTGGCTTCGTACTGGCCGGTGAGCAGAGTCCACGTCGCCCCCTGGTTTTGCCAGCGGGGCAGTGCGGGGTAATGATCAAAACGTGGCGTGGTGTTGCGGTCTGCTTCCGGAAGCGCAATCCACAGTTGCGCCGCGTGCAGCGAGCGCTCGCCGAACACGGATTCTTCCGTGTGGCTGATGCCGTTACCGGCGGTCATCAGATTAACCTCTCCCGGGCGGATGGGCTGGCTGGTGCCCAGGCTGTCGCGATGGAGCAGCTCGCCCTCAATCATCCAGGTAAAAGTCTGCAAGCCGATGTGGGGATGGGGGGCAACCCGTAATCCTTCCTCAGTCTCATCAAATGTGACTGGGCCGATGTGGTCCAGGAAACACCAGGCGCCTATCTGACGGCGCCCGCGAGTGGGAAGATTCCGGGCAACCGGTATGCCGCCGACTTCCCCGGTTCGGGCCTGAAAACGCTGTGTCATAAGCTCTGCCTCGTTCACTGTAGTCTCAGCATGGTCCTGCCGGGTTTAAACGGCAAGTGCCTGATCAGAGGCAATCCCGCTGAACGTTTCAGAAATTTCGGGTGCCGGGTTGTCGGCTCATGGTTAGCTGGGTAATTATGATAAGCCGCGAGTCTGATGGGTGCGCCCAGGCGTCCAAAATAATAGCAACGAAGGAGTTCTCTTTTGTCTGACCTTGCCACGTACGAAAGTTTCAACGTTGAAATAAAAGATCACATTGCCCACGTTCAGTTCAGTCGCCCTGAGGCGCTGAATTCCATGAACAAGGCATTCTGGCTGGAACTGCCGAAGTGCATGCAGGACATCGAGGCGAATTCCGACGCGCGGGTCATCGTGATTTCCAGCACTGGCAAACACTTCTCCGCCGGTATGGACCTGGGCGTATTCAGCGACCCGAAAGCGGTCCCCATGAGCGGTGATCCGGGCCGCATGGCGGAGAATCTGCGCAGAGTCGTGCTGCAGCTGCAGGACACCCTGACGTCGCTGGAAAAGATCAGATTGCCTGTGCTGGCGGCCATCCACGGCGGCTGCATCGGTGGCGCGCTGGATCTGGTTTGTGCCGCCGATAGCCGTTACTGCACCGAGGATGCGTATTTCACCATCAAAGAAACCGAGCTGGGGATGACAGCCGATGTCGGTACCTTGCAGCGCCTGCCGAAGCTGATGCCCGAGGGCGTGGTTCGTGAGCTGGCCTATACCGGTCGCAAGTTCTCTGCCCAGGAAGCGCAGGGCCTCGGTTTTGTGAATGGTACCTACGAGAGCCAGGACGCCATGTTGAATGCTGTGATGGCGATTGCCGGCCAGATTGCGGCCAATTCGCCGCTGGCGGTGACCGGGTGCAAGGAAATGCTCAACTACAGCCGGGACCATTCCGTGGAGGACAGTCTCCGGTACATGGCAACGTGGCAGGCAGGAATGTTCCGCCCCGGCGATATGATGAAAACCTTCCAGGCCAAGGCCCAGAAACAGACAGCGGAGTACGACGACCTGCTGCCGGTGAAGGGCCTGTTCGAGTCGTGAATGGCTAAAAGTTCCGGAACCAGGATGTCCGCCCGGACCGCTCTGTTATTCCAAAGCGGTATCGGCGTGCTGGGCTTGATTGCCATTGTCCTGTTCGACATCCCGGTGCAGAACAGCGGCCTGTCCTGGGCGCAGAGCCTGGGCTGGGGTTGTCTGGGGGCGCTCGGCACCTACGGATTATTGGTTCTGCTGACCCGCGTGCCCGGGTTTTTCCCGGACAACCTCGAGCGGCAAATGCGCAACCTGCATGACTTTGCGGCCAGCTTTGGCTGGCCGATGCTGGTTGCGCTATCGATTGTCGCGGGGGTAGGAGAAGAACTGCTGTTTCGGGGGGCGGTGCAGGGCTGGCTGACACAGAGCTTGGGAGCCGTCGTGGCTATCGCCGTGGCCTCGGTGCTGTTTGGCCTGGTGCACTATGTCTCGTTTACCTACTTCCTGGTTGCGACCGGGCTTGGGCTGTTGCTGGGCGTTGCTTACGTGCTGTCGGACAGTCTGGCCCTGGTCATGATTTGGCACGCCATCTACGACGTCATTGCCCTGTTCTGCCTGCTTCGCTTCCCGCACTGGTTTGGCGTTAAACCCCGTCCCCATCATTGACCGCTTGTTTTGGCTGAAGCGCCTTTGCGCGCTTCAAAATTGGCCAGCTCAACGTTAATAGCGTTGGTGGATATCTGTATCTCGTAGAGCGAATACAGCAGCGACATGGACAGCAGCACCAGGCTGATGCCAAAGGCGATAACGCCCGGCAGTTCAGCGCCCAAAAACAGCAGGAACATGGACACTGTGCACAGGAAAAAGCTGAGCACCCCAAAGGCCTGCATCCGCTTGGTCAGGGTGATGCGTTGACGCAACATGCTGATCTGTCGGGCGATGAGCAAGTGGTCCTCCTCCGTATCCATCTGTTTCAGTTGCCGAATCAGCTGGGCGAGCACCAGAAAACGGTTGGTGTAGGCCAGCAGCAAGAGCGAAATGGCTGGAAACAGTAATGCGGGTGTTGTCAGGTCCACGTTTGGGGTCCTTGTGTTGCTTCAAACGTTATTACGCGGGTGAGACACCGATTAACCACTGGTGCGCCCAGACCACAGTAACCACATACACCACCAGGCCGGCGCCAACCGCGATGATGTCGTTGGCTTTACCCGCGGGCAGGGTAGGCGTTGCGCGCTGAGGCCGACGCTTCAGGGAGATGCGATCAACCACCGCCCAGGCCAGGAAAGTGCCGAACAAGAGCACATCGTGCAGCATGCCATTGGCCAGCAGGTGCGCCAAAGCCCAGAGTTTCACCGCCACCAGCATCGGATGCTTGAGCGTGGTCTTGATGCGGCCAGGAAGGTACGCAGCAAACAGCAGCGGGAATACCGGGATCAGGAGCAGCATGGCCAGATGCCGCAGCCAACCGGGCGGCGTGTACAGTACGGTGGGATCCAGCCGCGCGGCTCCGTAGCCGACAACGATAAGCACCAGGCCAATCAGTGCGATCACCGAGTAAAGGCCCTTGAACGGCCCTTCACCCAGGGAAGACTGCAAACGATTGCGTAGCGGTTCGTTAACGATGGACAGCGAATGAATGCCGAGAAACAGAATCAGGCCGGCGATCAGTGTAGCCATTCCCACAACTCCTTTATTGGGTAAACGTGTGAGCGGATGTCAGTGATTGCGTCAGGCGATCCATGATACCGCCGCCATGGCGCCAGAAATGCCAGTATAGCTGTACTTGCAAGGACTTACCGGGGGCAATACTAACCAATTTCCCGGCATTCAGTTCCTCCCGTGCCTGCATTTCAGGAATCATGCCGTAGCCCATGCCCGCCAGTGCCAGCTTTACAAACCCCTCCGAGGACGGACACAGGTGGTGCGGAACGCTGCCGTGAAAACCACACTCGGCGAGGAACCGGTGCTGCAGCTGATCGTTGGGGCCGAAGACAATGGCCGGTGCCGTTTCCAGACTTTGTTGGTTGAGACCGTCGCCGAAGTGCCGGCGAACGTACTTCGGCGTTGCCAGCGGCAGATAAGTCATGCTCCCCAGCGGTACGCTGCGAGCGCCGGCAACCGGCTGCGGGCTGCTGCACAGGCAGGCAGCTACATCGCCCTCACGCATGCGGCGCAGTCCGATGTCCTGGTCCTCAATGACCATATCCAGCAGCAGGCTTTCCTCACTGGAGAACTGGCCGATGGCACTGGCCCACCAGGTGGCCAGGGTGTCGGCATTGAGTGCGATCCGAAGCCGGGCGGAAGGCTCGGAGATGGCCGGGATTGAACGGGCAAGGTCCCGCTCCAGTAGTTGTACCTGCTGGACGTGGTTCAGCAGCCTCTGGCCGGCCGGCGTGGCCTTCAGAGTAGGACTGCGCACCAGCACGGGCTGGCCCAGGCGGATCTCCAGGGTTCGGATGCGCTGGGATATGGCAGACTGACTCAGGCCCAGGGCCGCTCCGGCTTTTTCAAAGCCGCCACATTCCGTCACCGTGGCCAGCGCTTCCAGCAGTTTGTAATCGATCATTAGAAAAACTTATGCAGCATTATCAGTATGAATTTCAAGTATAGCCAGGAATGGCTATTCTTGCGCCACCAATTGAAAAGTTATCCGGGTCTGGAGTCGTACTGTGCTGGAAAGTTATCTGACAGGTTTGGTGGTTTGTGGTGGCATCATCGTGGCGATTGGTGCCCAAAATGCCTACATCCTGGGTCAGGCGATTCGCCGTGAGCACCACTGGTGGTCGGCCGGCTTGTGCATGCTGGCCGACATCAGCCTGTTTACCCTCGGCATGATTGGGGTTAGCGCCGCCCTGATGGCGATGCCGGACGCCCTGCAAATTCTGCGCTGGCTGGGTGTTGCGTTTCTGGGCTGGCTGGCGGTTCAGGCTTTCTACCGGGCAAGCCGGGGCCGGGTTGCCCTGGAGGCCGGTGAGATCAAGCGACGCAGTCTGAAAGGGGTGCTGTTTACCACTCTGGCCGTCACGCTGCTTAATCCGCAGGTGTACCTCGACACCCTGTTGCTGATTCCCGCCATTGGTGCCCAGCAGGAAAATGCCACCACCTTTGTCGCCGGCGCCAGCAGTGCTTCGGTGATGTGGTTTGGTCTGATCGCCTGGGGTGGCTCTGCGCTGGCACCGGTGCTTTCGCGACCGATGGCCTGGCGGATTATTGATGGCTTCATTGGCCTGATGATGGCGGGCATAGCGCTGCAACTGGCTTTTGGTGGGCTTTGAGTCATAGAGGGCCAGGTGTAGCACAAAATCAAACGACCGTATGAATTCCTGTTGCATAAAGCTGTGACCTTGTAGAGGATAGGCTGCTACTTATAGCCGTTTTCTTAGTGGGGTCTCACTTATGAACAGAAAAATTCGCCAGTGGTTCGCCAGCGCAGGTGCCTTGCGCCGAATGCTCTCAACCTTCGCGCCCTATCTGGGTGCTGGCATCAAGGTCACTGACGTTGCAGAGGATTTCAGCGCGGCAACCGTCGAGCTACGACAGCACTGGTACAACACCAACTACGTAGGCACGCACTTTGGCGGTTCGCTCTACAGTATGGCTGATCCCTTGTATATGCTGTTGCTCATGCGCCGTCTCGGCAAGGACTACATCGTGTGGGACAAGTCAGCGACTATCGATTTCATCCGGCCCGGAAAGGGCACGGTCCGGGCCCACTTCGATCTGACCGACGAGCGGGTGGAAGAAATCCGACGCATGACTGAAGGCGGCGACAAACACCTCCCCGAATGGGACATCGACATCCTGGATGAAAGCGGAGAGCTGGTCGCCAGGGTTCATAAGGTGCTGTACGTCCGCAAGAAACGGTAGTGAAACGAAAAACAATGCCGGAACCCAGTGCGCGTTGGCCTCAGTCGAACCGACGGGCCTGGGTGAAGCGGTCTTTCCAGTAATAGCCGTCTAGTTCTGACAGCGTCACGCCAATAGACGTCGAGGCGTGCATGAAGTGATTACCACCCATATAAATGCCCGCGTGCTGCTCCTTGCCACTAATCCGAAAGAACACCAGGTCGCCCGGTTGAATCTCGCTGGGCGCAACCACCTTGCCATGCCGGAGCATTTGCGACGTTGTCCGCGGTAAATGCTGGTCCAGCCCTTCCCGAAAAGCCGTGGTGATAAAGCCGGAACAGTCGAAACCGTCGGCTGAGGTGCCGCCGTACTCGTAGGGGACCCCCACATAGAGCTCATAGACCTGCCATAGCTTGTCAGTCTTTTCGGAAGTGGGCCCTGCATCAACCGGAACGGGCTGGCTTTCGTGCTCCGTGCGCAGGTTCTGGTTGCTGGCACAGCCTCCCAGCACGAGCGCCAGTACCAGCAGAATGAGGGTTTGTCTGAGCTTGAGGGGCATTCACCGACTCCGGGCAACTGAATCTGGCCCAACCTTATTACTGAATGCACCGGATGTCAGGTTACGGTTCCGTGTTAATGAGTTGAATTGCTCGGAGACTTGCCAGTCAGATGCGCTCCGGCGGATTTCTCGAGGATGCGGTCGGCATCCAGCGTGGCGATGGGCACTCGGGTATCCCGGGGGATGTCGCCGCTCAACTGCAGTGCCAGATAGCGCATGGCGCACACCCGCAGGAATGAGGTGAAGTTGCCCAGATCGTGCCCGGCATCGATGGATTCGTGGTACAGGCGGGTAATCATTTGGGGCAGGTTCATGCCATCCCGCTCTGCCAGTTCTCCGAGCACATTCCAGAAGGTATTCTCCATTCGCACGCTGGTCACCATCCCATCAATGCGCAACGAGTGGGTTTTGCTGACCCACAGCTCGGGATCGGCGTTGACGAACAGTTTGCACATGGTGGACCTCCTGTCTGGGTAAGGCCGGGCTGATGCCCGGCCTTCAGCCGGTTTACTTGTCCAGCAGTGTGAAGAACTGGGCCAGCCAGGCCGGATGGGCCGGCCATGCCGGAGCTGTCACCAGATTACCATCGGTCACCGCCTGATCAACCTCAATGCTGGCAAAGCTGCCACCGGCCAGTTCCACCTCTGGCTGGCAGGCGGGGTAGGCTGAGCACTTGCGACCTTCCAGTACATTGGCGGCGGCCAGCAGTTGGGCGCCGTGGCAGATGGCGGCGACTGGCTTTTCGGTTTCAAAGAAGTGTCGAACCAGGCTCTGCACCTCTTTGTTCAATCGCAGGTATTCCGGTGCCCGGCCGCCCGGAACAACCAGCGCGTCATAGTCCGCCGGGTCCACGCCGTCGAAATCGGCGTTCAGGGCAAAGCGGTGGCCTGGCTTTTCGGTGTAGGTCTGGTCGCCTTCGAAATCGTGGATGGCGGTGGCCACGGTGTCACCGGCTTTCTTGTCCGGGCATACCGCATGAACGGTGTGGCCGACAGCCTGAAGCGCCTGGAATGGCACCATGGTTTCGTAGTCTTCGGTGAAGTCACCGGTAATCATCAGAATCTTTTTCCCGCTCATGTGTCTCTCCTTGTGTTTGTTAGTCAGAGCAGCCGGCAAAGCCTCGGGCGCGGCTTGGAAAACCATAGCAGCGCCTCTGGAGCAGCGGGTATTAGCGGGATACTACAGTGACCCAGTAGACATTGGGCGCGTTCTGTTTTCGAGGTCTTAAGGCCCGGGATTTGTTATCCTTGGCCCATGCTAAAACTGTCTAATGCTGTTGAAATTGCTGACTGGGAGATCGATATCACCCAGATCCGTGCCCAGGGAGCCGGCGGCCAGAACGTGAATAAAGTCGCGTCTGCCGTTCACCTGAGGTTTGATATTCTGCACTCCAGCCTGCCGCCGTTCTACAAGGAACGGCTGATGTCGCTGAATGACCAGCGCATCAGCAAGGACGGCATTCTCATTATCAAAGCACAGTCCTTCCGAACTCTCGAGCTGAACAAGGAAGACGCCCTGAAAAGGCTGAAAGACCTGATCCTCGAGGCGGTGAAACCGGTAAAGGCACGTCGTCCTACCAAGCCATCCCGCTCAGCCCAGCGCAAACGGGTCGATCGCAAAACCCAGAAAGGCAAAACCAAGTCTTTGCGCGGTAAAGTTCAGGTCTGAGCCGTCTGAGGGGGCTGAGCAGGGGTGCGACCGGCTTCTACTTTCTGCAAAAACTCCTCGATGTCCTCGAAGGCTTCGTCCGCTTCTGGCAGCAAAGACACAAAGATGTGCCAGACATGGACCATGCCGGGCCAGGTATGCAGTTCCACCGGAGAGCCTTCGGCCTGGGCCTTGGCGGTATAGCGCCGGGCATTGTCCAGTAACATCTCGCTGTCGCTGGCGTGAATCAGAATGGGCGGTAGATTGCGCAGATCCCCCCGTACCGGGGAGGCCACCGCACTGGCGGGAGAAACCCGAAAAGCCGCCAGGGTAGCCCACCAGATGACCGGCAGGGGAATTCGTGACAGGCCGCCAAAGGCCGGCCCCAGCAGAGGGTCGGTGCGAATGTTGTCACGATTGCTGGGCGCGGTAAGGGTCAGGTCGGTGGACGGTGACAGCGCCACGGCCGCATCGGCCTGGGGTAGCCCGTTATCGCGAATCCAGGCCAGCAAGCCGAGGGTGTGACTGCCACCCGCGGAATCCCCAGCCACCACCATGAATGAGGCGTCTCCGGGGCCGTCCGGCCCATGCTTCAGCAGCCAGGTGTAGGCTTTGCGGCAATCGCGCACGCCATCCATATAACGGTTTTCTGGCATCAGCCGGTAATCCACTGCGAACACGGCTGCGTTGGCCAGGTGAGACAAACGGTCGGTAATGCCCCGATGGCTCTTGGGGCTTCCCGCGGCCCAGGCGCCGCCATGGATGTAAAGGATGCGACGGCGAGGATCGGCGCCGGATGCCAACACCCATTCGCCTCTGGGCTCCTCATTGGCCCGGAATTCGGCCTGCAGGTCCAGGCCCTCACTCAACCCATCCATGTGTTTGCGCAAGGCGGCCAGGCGGGCCTTGCCTCTAAGTCCCCGGGAACTTTGGCCGAGTTCCCGGATCCTGCCAAGGACCTCGTGGTGGGCCTCGCTTGGGGAGCCCTCCCGAATCGGGTGATCGTGCTGGTCGAGGTGCGACAGGTCTTCAACCCTGAACAGCACCAGGGTCGTAATGATAAAGAGAACAATGATGGCCAGGAAAAACCAGAGCATGGGCGGTCCGTCTCAGATTGGCCCCGTACGCGGGGTCGAACTATCCTTCAAATAATACCCGCTGTTCAGGGTGGGTGCTGCCCTCAAAGATCACAGAAGGAGTAGGGCGATGCAAATAGCTTACCGGGCCAGGGATATCACCGAAGCCCATATTGTTGCCGGATACCTCAATGCCAACGGTATTGAGGCCCACGTGGGCGGGCATTATCTGCAGGGAGCCATGGGCGAAATCGGCGCCGCTGGCTTCAGTAATGTCCATGTTGACGACGATGACCTGTATCGTGCCCGGGAACTGGTGCGGGAGTACGAGTCGGGCGGACATGCCGCCGTTGCGTCCGATGAAGGTGACGACAAACCGGATTTTTACGCCCGCTGGTTTTTGCTGGCGCTCGCCGTGGTCGCGGTTGTTCTGATCAACGCCTACTGATTTCGCCCTGTCTTTGACGCATCACTGATCGGTCGCGCTCCTGCGGCCGTAGTCTCTTCAACACGTTCATCACATGGGAGAAAAGGTTTATGGCCAATCAGCCAGTTATGCTCATCACAGGTGCATCCTCGGGCATTGGCGCCGCCACGGCACGGGCAGCCGCAAAGCAGGGTTACCGGCTGGTGCTGGCGGCGCGGTCCGAAGCCAAACTCAACGCACTGGCGGAGGAGTTGGGCAAGGAGCTCGGCGGCGGCGATCAGGTGTTGACGGTTCAGTGTGATGTCCAGGACAGCGGCGATCAGAAGGCTATGGTGGATGCGGCGCTGGCCAAGTTCGGCCAGATTGATGCGGTGTTCGCCAATGCCGGTCGCGGTGGAGAGCCCGGAGGCTTCAGCAAGGCCGATCCCGAGGTCTGGAAAGACATGATCCTGACCAACATCTACGGCGTGGGCCTTACCGTCCAGCACTGCCTGCCCGCGCTGAGGGAGAGCAAGGGCCAGCTGCTGCTGACCGGTTCGGCTGCGGGCCGGGTGACCATTCCCGGGTCCATGTACAGTGCCACCAAGTGGGCGGTGTCAGCGATTGGCTATGGCGTACGCGAGGAACTTCGTGGCTCCGGCATCCGCGTTACCCTGATTGAACCCGGCATGGTCGATACACCGTTTTTCGACGAGCAACCGGAACATGCCCTGAAGCCCGAAGATGTGGCCAACGCGGTCATGTACGCGGTCTCGCAGCCGGCCCATGTGGATGTGAACGAAATCCTGGTGCGGCCGACTCCAAAAAGCCAGCTCAACGGCTTAGGGTAGTGTCTGTATCCTCATCTGAATTCCGGCAAGGCCTGAGAGTTTGATCTTGGGTTGCCATCATCAACGAAGAGCAAGGAGAGTGTTATGTCCATTGAACAAGTAGTCTATCGCGCCTCGGCAGAAGCCACTGGTGGTCGTGATGGCCGCGCCGTCTCCTCAGACGGCGTGCTGGATGTGGAGCTGACTACCCCGAAAGAGCTGGGTGGAGCTGGTGGCAAGGGCACCAACCCGGAGCAGCTGTTCGCCGCGGGTTATTCCGCCTGCTTTATCGGCGCCATGAAGTTTGTTGCCGGTCGCGACAAGCTGGCAATGCCGGAAGATGCCTCTATTGAAGGCGTTGTGGGCATTGGCCAGATTCCCGGCGGCTTTGGTATTGAAGTTGAGCTGCGCATCAGCCTGCCCGGCATGGATGACGCCCAGGCCAAGCAGCTGATTGATGAAGCTCACAAGGTATGTCCATACTCCAACGCTACCCGTGGCAATATCGACGTTACCCTCAAGCGCGTCGACTAAACTGAATGAGAGCTTGCGGCTGCCGGGAAACCCCGGCAGCTGTCGTTTCAGGAGACCACAATGAATCAATCTGACCTAGTCGCGCTGGTGACCGGTGGCGCAAAGGGTATCGGCCGCGGCATTGTCCAGTACCTCGCGCAGCAAGGTTGGCGTGTGGTGTTCTGCGACACCGACGCCCAGATTGGCGAGCAACTTGCGCAAGCCGGTTCCGGCCAGCTGAAGTTTGTCCCGGCCGATGTTGCCCGGGAAGCCGATGTTGAGCGCTTGCTGCAGGTAACGCTGGAGTGGGGTGGTCAGCTGGATGCTGTCATCAACAACGCCGGTATTGCCGATCCGGAGACCGGGCCCATCGAAGACCTGAGCCTGGAAGACTGGCAGCGTCGCCTCAATGTAAATCTGACCGGCCCCTTTCTCGTCACCAAACACGCCGTTCCTTATTTGAGAAAAAGCCGCGGTGCCATCGTCAACATGGCCTCGACCCGCGCCCTGCAATCCGAACCAGACACCGAAGCCTACGCCGCCACCAAAGGGGGCATTGTCGCGTTGACCCACTCGCTGGCGGTCAGCCTTGGGCCGGAGATTCGAGTGAACTGCATTAGCCCGGGCTGGATCGATACCCGCGCCCATCAGGGCAGCTCCGAGGGCGTACCGCCGCTGACTCAGGATGACCACCGTCAGCACCCGGCCGGGCGCGTGGGTGTGCCCAATGATATCGCCGCGCTCGTGGACTACCTGATCTCGCCCAAAGCCGCTTTCATTACGGGACAGAACTTCGTGGCCGACGGCGGCATGGTGCGCAAAATGATCTACGAGGGTTAGCGCGAATGCAGCGTCTGTTCTTTGCCCTGGAGATGCCAGAGCCGGTTAGGCAGGCGCTCCTGTGCATCAAGGCGCCGGTGGACGGAGCCCGATGGCAGAGTGATGGGCAACTGCACCTGACCCTGCTGTTTCTCGGTAATGTGCAAAAAGAGACCGTACCGGGCATCGGCCTGGCCTTGCGGGATTTGTCGCTGCCGCCGTTTGATCTGCACGTCCGCGGGCTGGGTTGTTTTGGCCAGCCAGAGACACCCCGAAACCTCTGGGCAGCCGTTACTCCTGAGGCGCCGTTGATCGCTCTGCACGCAACCCTGAAAGAGCGCCTGAATTCTCTCGGGTTCTCGTTCGAGAAGCGCCCGTTCAGACCCCACATCACTCTGGCGCGTTTTAAAAAGCAGCGAGGCTCAGTGCAGTCCCTGCTGGCCGAACACGGCGAGGACGAATTTGGCGCCGTGACGGTCCGTGACTTTGTCCTGCTGCAAAGCACCCAGGGCGTCAGGGGCTCCGATTACACTGTGGTAGAGCGTTTCCCCCTCACCGAATCTCCTTGACGAAACTGGCTTGGCTCACCAAAGATGAAGGTACTTCTGCGCCTTCTTTGAGGTGTTTATGTGTCCTCCGTTTTCGGATCCCGATCAGCGTCTGTTCGTGCGTAATGCATCCCTGTCTGACCTTTCCGGAATTATCGCCCTGAGTCGCCGTGTCTACGAAGGCACTGGCATGTACGGCTACTCCAAGGGCCCTCTCACCGGCCAGATCAATACCTTCCCCGATGGCCAGTTTGTGGCCATGCTCGGAGACACGGTAGTGGGCTACTGCGCGACCTTCCGGATCGCCGGTGATATTGCCTTGGCACCCCACGACTGGACCTCTATCACCGGCAATGGCTACGCCTCTCGCCACGATCCGGAGGGCGACTGGCTCTACGGAATGGAAGTGTGTGTCGACCCGGAATGTCGCGGTTATCGGATAGGTGAGCGCCTATACAACGAGCGCAAGCAGCTGTGCCAGACGCTCGGCCTGCAGGGCGTGGTGTTTGCCGGGCGACTGCCAACCCTGCGTAAGCGGCTGAAAAAGTACGATTCGGTGCAGGCCTACATCGAGGCCATCAAGTCCAAGGAGCAGTCCGATCCGGTGCTGTCGTTTCAGCTTCATAATGGATTCGAAGTCCACGGGGTCATCCCCCACTACCTGGATTCCGATCATGATTCCCTGGGCTACGGGGTTCACTTGGTCTGGCGTAACCCGAAAGTGCCCCAGGCAGGCCTGAAAGAAAAAACCAAGCGCTATGGCAAGCGTATGCCGGACACGGTGCGGGTAGGGACGGTGCAATATCAGCAGCGCCCGGTGGCGTCGTTCGATGAATTCAGCGACATCGTTCGTTATTTCGTCGATGTGGTGTCCACCTACAAAGGCGACTTTGTGGTGTTCCCGGAGCTGTTCACCCTTCAGTTGCTCTCGATCGAACGGCGGGATGGCAGCGCTGCCGACGCGTTTGCGGCGGTCACTCACTATGCCGGCCGGTTTCGCGACCTGATGCGGGATCTGGCGCTCAGGTACAACATCAACATTATTGCCGGCTCCACGCCGGTGCGGGAAGAAGACGGCACCGTGCACAACACAGCATTCGTGTGCCTGCGCGATGGCCAGGTGTTTACTCAGCCCAAGATCCACCCGACTCCAAACGAGGCCTACTGGTGGAATGTGCGGGGTGGCAATCGGGTTAGCGCCATTGAAACCGACTGCGGCCCCATTGGTGTGCTCATTTGTTACGATGCGGAATTCCCGGAGCTGACCCGTCACCTGGTGGACCAGGGCGTGCAGATTGTCTTTGTACCGTTCTGCACCGATGAGCGTCAGAGTTATCTGCGGGTGAGGTATTGCTGCCAGGCTAGGGCGGTGGAAAACCAGGTCTACGTGGTGCTGTCCGGCAACGTCGGCAACCTGCCCAATGTGCCGAACATGGAAATCCAGTATGGCCAGAGCTGCATTCTCACCCCCTGTGATTTCCCGTTCGCCCGGGACGGCATTGCTGCGGATACCGAGCCCAACGTGGAAACGGTGGCGTTCGCCGATCTGAGGCCGGAAGTGCTGATCACCGCGCGCAACAGCGGCACGGTGAAGAATCTGCAGGATCGCCGGCACGATCTTTACAGCGTGAACTGGCGCGGAGAGTAGTCAGGCCGGTGCGGCTACCGTTTGGTGCTGCGCTGGCGCTGCTTTTTCGGCTTGCCCCGTCCGGGGACGGAGGAGCCCGGACGGCCAGCGGGTTTGCCCGTAGGCTTTCCAGGCGGTTTGCCAGATGGTCTGCCTGAAGGCTTGCTGGAGGGCTTGGGGCCGGCGCCAGGTTTGCGGGGTTTGCCACCCGGGCGTTTGCCGGTCGCCGAACCGGCGGGCTTGTTCTTGCCGGGCGGTTTGCCATGTGAGTTGCCAGGCTGGCTGCGGGTCTGTTTCCGGGCGCCGGGAGGTGCTTCGGAAGCCGAATCCTTGATGGCATCGAACAGCACCGCCAGTTCCTTGTCGGTGAGGTCGCGCCACTGGCCCACGGGCAGACCGCCCAGGCTGACGTTCATGATGCGGACCCGCTCCAGTTTCGTTACCTCGTAGCCGAAATGCTCACACATTCTGCGGATCTGTCGATTTAGCCCCTGAACCAGGGTGATCCGGAACACGAAGCGGGATTCCTGCTGCACCTTGCACTTCTTGGTGACCGTTCCAAGGATCGGCACGCCATTGGCCATGCCCTGCACGAACTCCCGGTTGATCGGACGGTCGACGGTGACCAGGTATTCCTTTTCATGGTTATTGCCGGCACGCAGGATCTTGTTCACCAGGTCGCCGTTGCTGGTCATGAAAATCAGGCCTTGGGAATCCTTGTCCAGCCGCCCGATGGGGAATATGCGCGCGCTGTGGCCGACAAAACGCTGGATGTTGTGTCGTTCGGCGTCGTCGGTGGTGCTGACCACGCCCACGGGTTTGTTCACTGCAATGAACACCAGATCTTCTTCGGCCCGGGGTTCAATCACCTGCCCGTTCACCTTCACCGTATCGGTTGGTGATACCTGATCGCCCACAGTGGCCCGCTTGCCATTGATGAACACGTTGCCCTGTTCAATGTAACGGTCGGCCTCCCGCCGCGAACAGAGTCCGCTTTCGCTGATGTATTTGTTCAGACGGGTGGAGGAAGTGTTGGTCATCGGGGGTCCGTTGGGTGACTGGGTTCGCCCATGATAACAGGGGTATACCGGCCTTACAGCCTCCGTGCTGGCGCTTTTTCCCTCGCTCTGCCATGATTCGGACATAGATCAAGGCAAACCGGCAGGTGAGCGTAATATATGATTTCTAAACACATTTTTCACTTTTCCCCTGTCGGCTTCCGGACTCTGAGCGCACTCACGCTGCTGGTACTAATGACAGTGGCCTCGGGTGCGTCCGCCGAACGGCTGCGTCTGGTCACTGAAGAATGGCCATCCTTGATAGACGATACCGGCGAGGGCCCTGCCGGTATCTTATGGGAGGTTACGCGGGAAGTACTCACCAACATGGGGCATGAGGCCACCGTCGAATTTGTGCCTTGGAAGCGGGCCCAGCGCATGGTGCTCGAAGGCAAGCGTGACGGCATTATTGGGATTGGTATCAACGATGAACGGAAGCGCCAATACCGGTTTCCGCATGAACACCTCCTGCTTAGTGAAACGGTGGTAGTGTCCCGGAAAAGCCACATTGTGGTGTTCTCGGGGCTCGAGTCCCTGGCTGGATTACAGATTGGCGTTTCGCCGGGTTACGTTTACTCTGGGGAGATTCAAAACGCCACCGGATTCGAGCGTATTGCCATTCCCGGCATCGACTCCGGGTTGAGGATGCTCATGCTGGGGCGAATTGACGCGATGTTGTCGAACCGCTATGTGGTGATGGCCGAAGCCGAGCGCTTGGGGCTGACTGGCAAGATTGCTATGTCGGCTACGCCAGTCAGCGGTGGACCGGTCTACCTTACATTTCGACGTGACATGCCTGAGAACTTTGTTGTCAACTTTTCCAACGCTCTGAAACTCTACAAAACGGCTAACCTCATCGCCGATCGGCCATCCAGCGGGCTCTAACGAGATAGCAGTGACCACACTCACGCTCGATAAACTGTCAGTTGGTACGCTGGAAGGGGTGAACCTGTCCCTCCAGGGTGGCGATATTGTCTGTGTGTCCGGACCGTCCGGCTCTGGCAAGAGTCGTTTGCTTCGGGCCATCGCGGATCTCGACCCGCACCAAGGCAATGTGGCGCTGGATGAGATACAGCAGGGATCGGTGCCGGGCCATCGCTGGCGTCGGCAGGTGATGATGGTGCCCGCCGATAGCCAGTGGTGGTATGAAGACGTCGGCGCCCACTTCGAACCAGAACAGCGCACGCTGCCCAGTGCCTTGGGTTTGCCCCCGGAAACCATGAACTGGACCGTCAGCCGGTTGTCGTCAGGCGAGCGTCAACGGCTGGCCATTGCGCGCGCCCTGGCGCGTCATCCTCGGGTTCTGCTGCTGGATGAGCCAACGGCGAATCTGGACCAGGATATGACCCACCAAGTGGAGAACTGGCTGCTGGAGGAAATCCGCGCCCGGGATCTGATCGTGATCTGGATCGCCCACGATATCGGCCAGATCGAGCGGGTTGCCAGCCGGCACTACCGCATCCAGGGCAGCACACTGGAGCCCGTTCATGGAAGTCATTGATCTCGCCTGGTGGAAACTGGCGCTGACGGCGCTGCTGATTCTGGCATTGGCCGGGGTAAGCCTGGCGACCCGGCTGGGTATTGGCCGCAGCCTGCTGGTTGCTGCCAGCCGAACGGTTATCCAGCTGGCGCTTATCGGGCTGGTGCTGGAAGCCCTGTTTGCCTCTTCGGAGTTCTATTGGATTGCCTTGCTGGCGCTAATCATGCTGCTGGTGGCCGGCCGTGAAGTGATGGCGCGGCAGCAGCGACGCCTGCGCGGTGTCTGGGCGTTCGGTATTGGTACCGGCGCCATGTTTGTGTCCTCGTTCACCGTGACGGTGCTGACCCTGGTGGTGGTGATCGGGCCAGAGCCCTGGTACGCGCCACAGTATGCTATCCCGCTGCTGGGCATGATGCTGGGCAACACCATGACCGGCGTTGCTCTGAGCCTGGATCGGCTGAACGAGTCGGTATGGAGCCAGCGCTCGATCATCGAAAACCGGCTGATGCTCGGGGAGCCCTGGAGCCAGGCTCTGGAAGATATTCGCCGACACGCCATGCGCAGCGGTATGATGCCCTCTATCAACGCCATGGCCGCCGCTGGCATTGTCAGCCTGCCCGGCATGATGACGGGCCAGATTCTGGCTGGCAGCCCACCCGCCGTTGCGGTGAAATACCAGATCCTGGTGATGCTCACGATTACCGTCGGCACCGGATTCGGCACCCTGATGGCAGTATCCTGGGGCAGTCGGCGACTATTCGATGATCGCGAGCGGCTGCGGCTGGACCGGCTGGTGCACCAAAAGAACCAATGAGGTTAGAACCCCTTTCATGAAGCAACCTATTCCTACCAACCTGATCCTCGGTTTCCTCGGTGTTGGCAAGACCACCGCCATACTGGATCTGCTGAAAACCAAACCTGAGGGTGAGGTCTGGGCCGTGCTCGTCAATGAATTTGGCGAAGTCGGCATCGACGGCGCCATGCTCCAGACTGAGGGCGCCTTCATTCGGGAGGTGCCTGGTGGCTGCATGTGCTGTGTTGCCGGTCTGCCCATGCAGATTGGTCTCAATATGCTGATCCACAAGGCCAAGCCAGACCGCCTGATCATCGAGCCCACCGGCCTTGGGCACCCGGCAAAAATCCTGGAAACCCTGACCGGGGAGCACTACGCCGACGTGCTGGCATTGGGCCCCGTAATTACCCTGGTGGATCCGCGCAAACTGGAAGACACCCGGGTGCTGGAGAACGTTCAGTTTCGGGATCAGGTGGCGGCCGCGGATATTCTGGTGGCTAACAAAACGGATGTGGCTTCGCCGGAGCAAATCGAAGGCTTTGATCGCTGGGCCGCTGCCCTGGCGCCGGCTAAGAAGGCGATTTTCAGAACCAATCATGGCCGGCTTAGGTCCGAGTGGCTGGATGGCGAAACCAGCCTGCCCGCAGTCAGCTCACCCCATGCCCACGATCACCATCACCAGAAGACGGTAGCCCCCGCGCCGGACATCCAGGAGCAGCCGTGGCAACTGGTTAGAAACGAAGGGCAGGGCTACGTCAGCCTGGGCTGGCGAGTTCACCCCGAGATCCAGTTCGACGAGCAATCGCTCATGGCGCTGGCGATGGACAGCCGCTTTGAGCGTTTCAAGGCTGTAGTTCACTGCCTTGAGGGCTGGCGGACCCTGAATATGGTCGACGGCTCACTGTCTATATCAGAAAGCGACGCCCGTGAGTTGTCCCGACTGGAAGCCATCAGCGCAGAGCCGCTGTCGGACGCCGAGCTGGATCAGGCAATGAAAGCGGCGGCCGGCCTGGCAGATGAGTGTGTTGCAACACCATGACTGAGTGCCCGGTGTGCGAGCAGGGCCAGTTGGAGGATTTCCAGGTGGTCAAGGCTCAGCAATACCTGCGTTGTCAGGTCTGTGAGGCCACTTTGCTGGCGCACGGCTGCCGCCTGTCAACCTCTGAGGAACGGGCGATCTACGATTTCCATGAAAATGAAGCTGAGGATCCCGGCTATCGAAAGTTCCTGAGCAAGCTGACCGAACCGCTGCTGGAACGTCTCCAGCCGGGAATGGTGGGCCTGGACTTTGGCTGCGGGCCAGGGCCGGCACTTGCCGGCATGCTCACCGAGGCGGGCATGGCGATGAGCCTTTACGATCCCTTTTTCAACGACTCCGATCAGGCGCTGAAGCGCCAGTATGATTTCCTGACCTGCACCGAGGTGGTTGAGCATCTGCATCAGCCGGCCCAGGTCTTCCGCCAAATGGATGGCCTGCTCAAACCCGGTGGCTGGCTCGGCGTCATGACCTGTTTCCAGACCGACGACGCCCGCTTTGCCAACTGGCACTACCGGCGTGATCCCACCCATGTGGTGTTCTACCGGGAGCGCACGCTGGCGATTATCGGCGATCAGCTGGGGTGGGAGTTGGTGGTGCCAAGAAAGGACGTGGCCTTATTCCGGAAGCCTCGCTAGCCCCTCAATCCTTGGTTTGAGGTAGGGCAGGGCAGGTCGGCACGGAGCAGCGGTCTGGATGTACTCGGTCTGATGCCGATTCCACTTGTGATTCAAAGCGATCCGGTGCCAGCGCGGCTGCGCACTGTTGCGCGGCGGTAGCTTCCTCGTTGCAGCCCAGCTCACCCAGAGTGTGGGCAAGGTTGTTCCAGCCCACCGCTTCGTTCGGGAATTTTGTAACCAGTCGGTCAAAGTGCTTGCGGGCCTGCTGCACATGCTGGCGGGTGTAGGCGATGTTGCCCTGGCCCAGAATGGCGGCGGGCTGATCCTGCCAGCGGCGTTCGGCTGTGCGATAGGCGGTCATGGCGGCATTGGTGCGCCCGGTGGTTTCCAGGTCGTTGGCGGCACTCAGGTACTGCAGTGCCGTCGCCGTCGCCGGGATCTGGTCCGGCGGCAGGATCACCGCCGCCCAGTTATCGGACCTGGCCCAGGTGTTGGCGAACACTTCCACGCTGGTCTCGTGACGCTCGCGGGTGCCCGTGTGCAGGATGATGGTCTGCTTTTCCGGATCAAAACCCATCACAACCGCAAAGTGCCATTGTGGCCACCAGTTGTAGAACAGGTTCTGCATGACCAGCACCGGGTTGCCGGCCTCCACCTCACGCAGCAGGCTCTCAAGCTCGCCATCCAGGGTATAGACCAACATGTTGTGGGACCGTGCCCCGGCCACCATTTCCACCTGCAGAGAGCCTTCCCGGCCGGGTATATACACCAGATCTCGCAGTATGTCCGGATTGGTATTCAGGCCCTGACTGTTGAGCATCATTGCCAGGGCAGCCGGGCCGCACTGGTAAAGCTCCTGGGGATAGAAGGGGACGTCGTTCAGCACCGTGCGCGTCTGCAGCGACGCCGTACTGTCGTCAGCGGCAGGCCACTTGGGGCTTGTGCTGCAGCCGGCCAGCAGCAGGATCAGTAATAGACTGACCAGGCGACTGGCCGGCTTGGGTGGGAAGAGAAAGAACACTTACCTGATACAGTTCACGAACGGGAAGATGTTGGTTGCGCAGAGCATGTCCGTAACAATGAACACCAGCAGGAACAGCACAATGACGCCAACGACACCCTGGCCTGCAGGCGCTTCCGCCAGCTGCTGCTCAAACTCCGCCAGTTCCTGTGGTGTGAGATTCTGAATGCGGTCCCGAACCTGATCTTCGCTGACGCCCATATCGGCCAGCTTATCCTGCACTTCCTGTTGCTCCAGCATATCCATCAGCTGCTGACGATCGAGCTGGACTTCCTGTCCGGTAATCATTTCTCCAGTGCCGACCATGGCGGCAGTGGCTGTGGAGGACCATACAGAGCCCAGGCTCAGCATCAAGGCCATGAAAAACGAAACGTACCTAAGGTGTTTTCTAATACCGGACATCTTTGGCTCCTGTTTCTGATTGGTGTGATCTGACCATAGACCAGACATAGGTAATTGTTCAACATACGGTTTGGTCATCATCCGGATCCGCTCCCCGCAAAAAAGTAAATGTGCTGAACCATTTCGAAAGTTTTGAGCCTTCTCTCAAGCGAACAAACCCTTACAAAAAACACTTCTTTGACGCTATCGCCTGGCCTTGACTGTTTCTAAACTAGCCAGATCAACCATTTACAGAAAAGTGACTCGTGAACACTCTAATCTTCCTGTGCTCGCATCTGTTTAGCCTGAGGTTGTTGGTGGTTCTTGCGGCGGTGGTGTTTGCGCTGGCGGGAGAACAACTGGAATTTCTCAGCTGGGCCGACCGGGTTTTTCTCGGCCTGATGGGGGCCCCCGACGCCGGCAATGGACCAGTCCCCATACCGCTTGGTGGGATGTCGAACATTCTGGCGGCACGAGCCCTGTCCGAGCCCCTGTGGACCGATCTGGCCATGGGCATCGCCCTGGTCGGCTCCTCGTTTTACCTCGCGTTTGCCGTTCCGAGAATGGGCGTGGCGGTCGCTTTGCCAGTAACATTGCTTCTGGGAGGTTCATTGGTAGTGCTTCAGGCCGCGCTGACCTTTTATCGGAACGAGTGGCTGCCGCTGGGCGAGGTGATCACTCTGTTGGTCGCGGGTTTCGTGGTAATGCTGTTTTGGCTGCAGCCCAATCGGGAAATCCGGTCGCTGGAGTCGAACGTGCAAGAGGCGCGGCTGCAGTTGGCTCGGCTGTTGCTGCAACAGGGCAATACGGATGAAGCGGTTAACGCGTTGCAGGGCTGCCCCACCTGTGATGCCGCTCTGGAGCTACGATACGACATTGCGATCCAGCAGGAGCGCAAGCGTCAGTATGAAAAAGCCATCGCGAGTTACGGCCATATCCTGGAACAACGGAAGAACTTCCGGGATGCCAGTGAGCGCCTGTCGGCATTGGAGAAATTGTCGACCGACTCCACTTCGATTCAGCCCAGCGGATTCGACAGCACCCGCACGCTGTTGATGCCGGAACAGTCCCTGAGCCGCCCCACCCTGGGCCGCTATGAAATCGAGCGGGAGCTGGGGCGGGGCGCCATGGGCGTCGTGTTCCTGGGCAAGGACCCGAAAATCGCCCGCACCGTAGCCATAAAGACCCTGAGCTACCAGGCTTTTGATGATGGCCATCTGCCGGAACTCAAAGAGCGTTTCTTTCGGGAGGCTGAGGCCGCCGGCCGGCTTGATCATCCTTCCATCGTGACCGTGTACGACGTTGGCGAAGAAGCCGACCTCGCCTACATCGCCATGGACTATGCCCAGGGCCGCCCGCTCAGCGACTTTGGCAAGCCGGGTCGGCTGCTGCCGTTACCAACGGTGCTTGAGATTATCGCCCGGGCGGCGGATGCGCTGGCCTACGCCCACAGCAAGAAGGTGGTCCACCGGGATATCAAGCCGGGCAATATCATCTATAACCCGAACGATGGGGCCATCAAGATCACCGATTTCGGGATCGCCAAGATCTCCGACGATTCCCGCACCAAGACCGGCAGTGTCATGGGCAGTCCGTTGTACATGTCGCCGGAGCAGCTCAAAGGGCAGAAGGTAACCGGTGCTTCGGACATCTACAGTCTTGGGGTCACACTCTACAAGCTGGTGAGCGGGGCGACGCCCTACCAGGGCGATACTCTGGCCAACCTGACCTACCAGATTCTGAACAAGCGCCCGCGCAGTGTGCGCGAATTCAATGCCGAGCTTCCCAATGGCGTGGTGCGGTTGATCAACAAGGCGATTCAGCGCGAACCGGATAAGCGTTTTGCGTCCGCCGCCACTATGGCCGAGGCGGTACGCCGTCTGGCGGTCAGAGAAGCCAGGGAGGTGTCGTCATGAGCATAACGGTTGCAGGGCGAAGTCACACCGGAGCTATCCGGGAAAGCAATCAGGATGTGGCTGTGTGGCAGGTTCGCGAGGATGCCTGCGCGGCCCTGATGTTGGTTGCCGATGGCATGGGTGGCTATCAGGGCGGCGAAATTGCCAGCCGGCTGGCGGCTGACGCGGTCATGGAGTCACTCACACCGCGACTGTTTTCGGGGGATCTGGATCAGCAGGAAATGAGTGCCCACGACAACCTGATGGCAGCATTCGCTCTCGCCAACCAGCGAATTCAAGATCGCCGGGCCGAAGACAGCCAGCTCGACAAGATGGGTACCACCCTGGTGGCGGCCTGGCTGGATGGCACTACTGCCCACATCGCTCATGTTGGTGATTCCCGGTGCTACCTGATTCGAAAAGGGAAGGGCACCTGCCTGACCCGGGATGACACCGTGGTCCAGAACATGCTCGACGATGGCAGCATTTCCGAGGCCGATGTCCCCAATGTGCCGTTCAAGAACGTACTGACCCGGGCCGTGGGTGCCATGGAGCCGCTGGAAATCAGCTACGCCCGGCAGACCCTTGAGCCCGGCGACAGCCTCATGTTGTGCTCCGACGGATTAACCAATTCGGTGTCACAGCCGGAGTGGGAAGACATCATACAGCAGGCTGACAGTGGCGAGTCTGCGGTTGAAGCACTGATTGAGACAGCCCTGGACAATCTGGCATCGGACAACGTGTCCGTTGTGTTGTTGACCCTGAACTAAGCAGAGGAACCTGAGATGGCAACCTTTTCACAGCTGGTGGATAACGTGGTGGTAAACACGTTCGAGCTGGATCAACCCGAAACCCGAATCGGGCGGCGCGCCGAAAATGATATCCAGATTGATGAGATCTCGGTGAGTGGTCAGCATGCGGTAATTGAGGCGGTGCCGAACGCCTACCTGGATGACACCATCGATTACTACATCACCGACAGTGACAGCACCAACGGCACCTTCGTGAACGACATCCGCCTGGAGAGCCGCCAGCGACTGAACAGCAACGACATGGTTCGGGTAGGTTGGAACGAATTCCGTTTTGTCGACGAAGAAGAGAATTCCCTGGAGAAAACCGCTTACATTCTGGACTGAAAGCCCCACCGGGGCACATTAAGAAGGACTCAGCGTTGGCGGTTCATGACCAGGTTCGAGAAGCGCTGTAACAGGCTTGAAGCGACTGGCGCAGGCTCGGCGGCCGCCAACAGGGCGTTCGGATCCAGATTCTCGGCAATCAGCTCCGGCGCCTGGACATTCAGATAGCCTTTCATGACTGTGTCGGTGAATTCCGGATGGAATTGCACGCCCCAGGCACATTCGCCAACCCGAAAAGCCTGATGTGGTTCGAAGTTGCTTCGGCCTAGCAGAACGGCACCTGCGGGCAGTCCAAGTACCGACTGCTTATGGGTCAGCTGGGCCTTGAAGGAGCCCGGAAGAGTCGCGAACAGCGGGTCTGCAGCGGCTTCGGCGGTCAGCTCAATGGAGCGGGTGCCGGTCTCCCGACCTTCAGGATGGTAGCCAACCTCGCCACCCAGAGCGTGGGCGAGGAGCTGATGCCCGTAACACACTCCGAAGACCGGAATCTGCTGTTTAACCGCCTCGGCTAGCCAGCGTGCCGTGTTCTCGCTCCAGTCAGCGCGATCGCTGACCATGGCCGGAGAGCCGGTGACCACAATGCCATCCCATTGCTCGGGCGAGCCTGGCAGCTCGCCCTGCTCCACATTGATAACCGTGAGCGCCAGGTCCGACGACAGGCCACGAACGAACCAATCCTCGAAATCACCATGAACCTCCCGAATACTGGGATAGGTGGTTCCGGTCTTGAGGATGACAACCCGGGCCGGCTGGCTCTGTGGGCGTGGTTCGCTCATGTTGGCTTCCTGTTGGGCTGGTGACCTATTCCGCCTGTTCCGGCAGTTCGGCGTTGTGGAAGATGTTCTGCACGTCGTCCAGGTCGTTCAGCATGTCATAGAACTTCTCGAACAGCGGAACGTCGTCGCCTTCAACCGGTGTGGTGGTCTTCGGCAGGAACTGGATTTCGTCGGCATCGAAGTCGATGCCTTCGAACGCATCGGTCAGCGCCTGACGGGCCTTGGCGTACTCGGTGTTCGGGGTGAATACCGTGATCAGGCCATCTTCATTTTCAATGTCGGTTACGTCGACATCGGCGTCCATTAGGGCTTCCAGAACGGCCTCTTCATCTTCGCCTTTGAAAGCGAAAATGGCACAGTGGTCGAACATGTGCGACACGGTGCCAGGGGTGCCGATCTTGCACTTGGTCTTGGTGAAGGCGAGCCGAACATCACCAAAGGTGCGGTTCGGGTTGTCGGTCAGGCAGTCTACGATCACCATGCAGTTGCCGGGTCCATAGCCCTCATACCGAGCCGCGGAATAATCTTCGCCAGCGCCGCCCTTGGCTTTATCGATGGCCTTCTCGATGACGTGAGACGGAACCTGGTCTTTCTTGGCGCGGTCAATCAGTCCACGCAGGGACAGGTTGCCGTCCGGGTCTGTGCCACCGGATTTAGCGGCCATGTAAATCTCACGACCGTACTTGCTGTAGACCTTGGTTTTTGCCGCGGCCGTCTTGGCCATGGATTCTTTGCGGTTCTGGTAGGCTCTGCCCATCTGCGCTGCCTCTTGTTTCTTATGAAAGGGCGGGATTTTACTCAACAATTCCAGCAGGGAACAGGCTTATTTGGAAGCGAGCCGTGCGGCCCGTTGAGAACGGCAGATGAAATTGTTGTAAGGATGTCGAGGTTTAATCTTTCGGCCCTTTTCTGGCGGGGGCTGGAGAGTATCCTATGACTGTGGGTCAGGTGATTTTTTGCCGTGCGTGCCCGCGGAGAGTTGTTCCTGAGACCGGGGATTGTCGGTCGTCAGAGGGAGGGTAACTCGATGAAAAAACTCCTTGTTGGATCCTTGGCCCTGGCATTGCTGATGCCGCTGTCTTCGGCAACTGCCGATCAGTGGGAACGGCAGCTCGAGCGCCAGCGGATGATGATGGACGGACAGCCCGGGATGCACTCGGACAACACCATGATGCAGCGCCAAAGCCGCAGTGGTATGGGCCGAGAGACCAGGCTGGAGCCGGGCAGTCGTCGAACCATTGAGGATTTGGAAAACATGCCCCCAACCGCTGCAGGTCAGGAAGAGAAAAAAGACATGATGGACCGGGACCGGAAGTACAAGAAAGGCTCCGATCCTCGAGGCGGGGGCGGCGGCGGTTACTGACCGGTATCAACCTTTCTGGAACAGCCGTCCGGGGCTGTTTCTGTCCGATCAGACGTAGTCTACGGGGCGGCGGTAGTTCTCTTGCGTCATCAAATCGATCCCACATTCCATGTCGCTGACCCAATCCAGAAAGCGATTCACCATGGTTTCCCCCTCGAAGCGCTTGCCGTGTTGGGGCACGATCATATCCACCTCAAGATCCCTGATCATGTTCGCCCAAAGGCGGCAGACTTTTTGTGAAGCGATGTAGCGGCGATGAAAGCCTATCATGCTAGGAATGTGCCGATCGAAATCCTGCACGGGCAGATGTTCATCCTCACCACCCATTGACGCTCCCAGGTCACCTGAAAACAGAATTTTTGAGACCGGGTCGTAGAATTGCAGGTTTCCAACCGAGTGCATGAAGTGTGCAGGAAGACACTGGAGGTAGGAATCCCCAAACTTCACATTGGCGCCGGCGTCGGGCACGCCTACGATGCGATCATAGACGCTGCCACTTAACTTTGTGGTCACGTAGCTGGATACGAGGTGCGGTAAAAATCGAGCCCACAATTTTGAGGTCACGATTTTGGCTTTCGTGTGCACGATCCAGCGATCAATGGCGCCGATGATGTCTGGATCCTGATGGGAGGCAAATACATAGTCCATGTCACGAAGGTTCATGTATCGCGAGGCAGCCACTGAGAGCGGCGTATAGGTAAGATCACCGCCTGGATCAATCAGGGCTTCGTGTTTGCCATCGACCACAAGAAACTGATTGGACTGGACACCTTCGCCAGTCACCAGTGAATCAAACATCAGACATTTGTGGTGTCCGTTATCAAACAGAACAATCGGCTCGATTGCCATAGCGGTCTCCCGTTTGGTGTGGAGTCGCCGGCCACTTGGGCCGGGACTGCGGAGGGAGCGGAGATTACAAGATCGGCCAGGCGAGGCGTTTGCTGCAGGTCAAAAAACGGTTTTTCTTGCACTAATCGTCTGAATTTTCGATTTTTTTTTGTTATGCGAGCTGCGGAACGCGTTTGAGGCCCCGGCGAATACCCTGCTCAAGTGTGGCGCTTACCACCCGACCGGTGAATGGCACAACGTCCTCGAAAATGATGGTGTAATTGATGCGCGTCTGACCCTCAGCCGTGTCTTCGAATCGGATCCGGCCGAGATGGTTTTTGATCGGGCTCGTGCTGGTGATGGTGTACTCGATCAGTGAATCTGGTTCAAAGCTCAGTACCGTTTCCTTCAGGCCAATCGGCCCAATACCGATTTTTCGGACCGACCCTATGCCGTTGGGGTCAGCCTGGTCGCTGTCCTTGATGCGCTTGACCGGAGCGCCGAGCAATTGACCAAAACGCTTGTGGTCGGCAAACAGGGCGAACACCCGGTTGCGGGGCACGTTAAAGGTTTCGTTGATTTCAATGGTATAGGAGGCCATGGGTTCACTCTTATTGTAGGTGCTGTCAGGTTAGACGTTTTTTTCTCAAGGGTATCCGTTTAATTTTTCGAACAAAAGTCGCCGTAATGGCCAGATGTGACTCTGGCCCGAATCGCAGTGCTCAGTGCAAAGAGCTCAGTGCCTCGCCGTGTGCCGGTAATCACGGGGCGATTGTCCCATCACCTTCTTGAATAACCGGGAAAAATAGTAGGCATCGTCGTAGCCCAGGCGCCTGCTGATGTCCGCGAAGCTCAGATTGCTGGTATCCAGCATTTGGCACGCCCGTTCCACTTTCAGGTGTAGGAAATGCTGGATTGGTGAGCTGCCGGTCTGCTCCCGATAGCGGGTGGCAAAGTGCGCCGGTGACAGGCCGGCCAGATCGGCCAGTTGATCCAGCGAGACCCGCTCATCCAGGTGCTCGCGCATGTAATTGTGGATGGTATCCAGCTCCGCCTGTTGTTCACGGCTGGTTTCATCGGCGCTCAGGGGCACCGCCGCCATCAGCTGCCGCAGGCGGTTGGCGGCGTGGATCAGGCCCCGGGCCCGGAAACCGGTCTGGCGCACCGACAACAGTCCGTTGAAATCCACGAGCAACCGGGGCTGTCGGCCCAGATGGCGGATGCGAGTGTTGCCAAAGCCCATGTAATGACGAAATTCCTCAGCCAGAGGCCCGGTGTAATGCACCCAATGGATTGTCCATGGGTTGTCCGGGTCCGAGGTGTAGCGATGGTGGGCGCCGGCTGGCAGTAGCAGCAAGTCCCCGGGGCCTACGGTGTAAGGCTCGCCCAGCACGTTCAGGAACGCCTTGCCTTCGGTGCAGTAGATCAAAAGATAGTCGCTGTGGTGTTCCCGGTGCATGTGGTGCCCAATCGCGCGGCGGTAGTGGCCAAATGCCAGGGGGTACAGGTCCTGAGTCAGGGGATGACTGGCCAATAGTTTAATGATGGGGTCCGGTACCACGTAACGGACGCTGTCCTGGGGTACCGGCCACTGTGAGGTTTGGGGCATCGTAGTCGCCATAAGTCGAATGCGAGATCGAAAGATAGTCCATCAGGAGCGAAATTTAGTCAATCACTCTTGCGTGAGCCCCGTGCTAGTCTTCTTATCATCGTGGTCAGAACCCGCGGGTTTTGGCTTGCTTTCCTCATAACAACAAACAGGGCCTTCAACATGAAAAACGTACCTCTGTACCTCGCTGGTGAATTTATTCAAAGCCAGACCCAGGATTGGATCGACGTTACCGATCCCGCCACCAACGAAGTGATCGCCAAGGCTCCGTGCACTACCCACGCGGAAATGGAGCAGGCTATCAAGTACGCGGGTGAAGTCTTCAAGACCTGGAAAGAAACCCCGGTATCCGAGCGCGCCCGTGTAATGCTGCGCTACCAGGCTCTGCTGAAAGAGCACCACGACGAGATTGCCGAAATTCTGTCGCAAGAGACCGGTAAAACCTTCGAAGACGCCAAAGGCGATGTCTGGCGCGGTATCGAAGTGGTTGAACATGCCGGCAATGTGGCCTCCCTGATGATGGGTGAGACCGTTGAGAATGTAGCCCGGGAAGTGGACACCCACTCCTGGATCCAGCCACTGGGCGTGTGTGCCGGTATTACCCCGTTCAACTTCCCGGCGATGATTCCCCTGTGGATGTTCCCGATGGCAATTGTTTGCGGAAACACCTTCATTCTGAAGCCGTCCGAGCAGGACCCGCTGACCCCGATGCGTCTGGCTGAGCTGTTTGAACAGGCCGGTGCACCCAAGGGTGTTCTGCAGGTTGTTCACGGTGGCAAAGAGCAGGTAGACGTGTTGCTGACCGATCCGGCCATCCGTGCCGTGTCCTTCGTTGGCTCCGTACCAGTTGGCCGATACATCTATGAAACCGGTACCCGCAACATGAAGCGTGTACAGAGCTTCGCCGGTGCCAAGAACCACATGGTCATCATGCCGGATGCCGACAAGCAGCAGGTTATCAATGCTTTGGTAGGGGCCTCCGTTGGCGCTGCCGGTCAGCGCTGCATGGCGATCTCCGTTGCCGTATTCGTGGGCGAAGCCCAGCAGTGGATTCCAGAACTGAAAGAAGCCATGGCCAAGGTTCGGCCGGGAGCCTGGAACGATTCCGGCGCCAGCTACGGCCCGATCATCAGTGCCAAAGCCAAGGACCGCGTTGAGTCCCTGATTGCCACTGGCGAGGCCCAGGGCGCCAACCTGCTGCTGGACGGCCGCGGTTGCACCGTTGATGGTCTGCCAGACGGCAACTGGGTGGGACCGACCCTGTTCTCAGGCGTGACCACCAAAATGGACATCTACAACGAAGAAATCTTCGGCCCGGTTCTGTCCTGCATGGAAACCGACAGCCTGGGTGAGGCCATCGAGCTGATCAATAACAGCCCGTATGGCAACGGCACCTCCATCTTCACCTCTTCCGGTGGTTGTGCCCGTCGCTTCCAGCACGAGATTGATGTGGGTCAGGTGGGTGTGAACATCCCTATCCCGGTACCCCTGCCGTTCTTCTCCTTCACCGGTTGGAAGGGCTCCTTCTACGGTGACCAGCACGCCTACGGCAAGCAGGCTGTGCGTTTCTACACCGAGACCAAAACCGTCACTTCACGCTGGTTCTCCAGCGAGGCCAGCACCGAAGCGAACTTCTCTATCCAGTTGCGTTGAGTGTGTTGAAGGTGGGGTAACTTGGGCCGGAACCTGTTTCCGGCCCCCTTTTTTCCCGCCATTACCAGCCTACTTAGATCTGGAGTGATTCGATGGACTTTAATCTGACCGAAGACCAGCTGGCGTTCCGGGAAGCGGCACGTGCGTTCGCGGAGAAATCCATGGCGCCGCACGCAGCCAAGTGGGACGACGAGCATATCTTCCCCGTGGATGTGATGAAGGAAGCCGGCGAAATGGGCTTTATGGGCCTGTACACGCCGGAAGCCCTGGGCGGCATGGGGCTGTCCCGGCTTGATACCTCGGTGATTGTCGAGGAACTGGCCGCAGCCTGCCCCTCCACCGCGGCCTTCATCACGATTCACAACATGGCAACCTGGATGGTGGCCAGTTTTGCTTCTGACGACCTGAAACAGGAAGTGGTGCCCAAACTCGCCCGTGGCGAGTGGCTGGCGTCCTACTGCCTGACCGAACCCGGAGCCGGGTCCGATGCGGCCAGCCTGCGCACCAAAGCGGTCCGTGATGGCGATGACTACCTGATCACCGGCAGCAAGGTGTTTATTTCCGGGGCCGGCAGTACCGACATCCTGGTGCTGATGGCCCGTACCGGAGCGCCGGACAGCGGCTCCAAAGGCATTTCCACCTTTGTGATCCCGGCCGACACCGACGGCATCACCTACGGCAAGAACGAAGAAAAAATGGGCTGGCGCAGTCAGCCAACTCGCATGATTAGCCTGGAGAATGTACGCGTTCCGGCCTCTTATCGTGTGGGCGAGGAAGGCGACGGCTTTGCCATTGCGATGAAAGGCCTCGACGGTGGCCGCCTGAACATCGCCACCTGTTCCCTCGGTGGCGCCCAGGCGGCACTGCTGCGGGCCCGCAACTACATGCACGAGCGTGAACAGTTCGGTAAACCGCTGGCGGCCTTCCAGGCCCTGCAGTTCAAGCTCGCCGACATGGCGACCAACCTGGTAGCGGCCAGGCAGATGGTGCGGTTGGGTGCGTTCAAGCTTGATAGCGGCGACACCGAAGCCACGCTGCACTGTGCCATGGCCAAGCGATTCGCCACCGATGCCTGTTTCGAGATAGTCAACGAAGCCCTGCAGCTGCACGGCGGCTATGGCTACATCCGCGAGTACCCCATTGAGCGTTATCTGCGGGATCTGCGGGTGCACCAGATTCTCGAGGGCACCAACGAAATCATGCGTCTGATTGTCGCCCGTCGCCTGCTCGAAGACGGCGTGGCCGAAGCGATCCAATGAGGCGATACAAAGAGAACCAAGAACACCGCAAGGAAAGGGGAGACAGACAATGAGCGATCTGATTCAGCTCGAAAAACGCGGACACATTGCGGTACTGACGATCAATAATCCGCCGGCCAATACCTGGACGGCGGAGTCCCTGCCGGCACTCAAGGAAACCATCCGTGAACTGAACGCCGACCGGAACATCTTCGCACTCGTGGTCACCGGCCAGGGTGAAAAGTTCTTCTCGGCCGGTGCCGACCTGAAAACCTTCGCCGACGGCGACAAGGCCCGGGCTAACCAGATGGCCCAGCTGTTCGGTGAGGCCTTTGCTGAGCTAAGCAAGTTCCGTGGCGTTTCTATCGCGGCGGTAAACGGCTACGCCATGGGCGGCGGCCTGGAATGTGCCATGGCCTGCGATATCCGCATTGCCGAAGAACACGCCCAGATGGCCCTGCCGGAAGCCGGCGTTGGCCTGCTGCCGTGTGCCGGTGGTACCCAGAACCTGCCCTGGCTGGTGGGTGAAGGCTGGGCCAAGCGCATGATTCTGTGCGGCGAGCGAGTCAAGGCCGACAAGGCCCTGCAGATTGGCCTGGTAGAAGAAGTGGTTCCCTCGGGTACCAGCCTGGATAAGGCATTGGAGCTGGCGGAAATGGCCTGTAAGCAAAGCCCGTCCTCAACGGCCCGCTGCAAAACTCTGGTGATGAGCGCCCGCGATGGCCGCAGCCACGATGACGGCTGGCGCATGGAGCGCGAACTGTTCGTGGAGCTGTTCTCCACGGAAGACCAGAAAGAAGGCGTGAACGCCTTCCTGGAAAAGCGCACACCGGACTGGAAAAACCGCTAACAAATTGCTGGAGAGCCGCTGCCGGGCAGCGGCTGAAGGAAACGCTATGACTGACCAACCCATTGTCTTTGAAGAGTGGACCACCGGTGACGACGCACTGATCGCCGTGGCCCGCCTGAATACGCCGAAAGCGCTCAATTCCCTGTCGCTGGAAATGATTCGCCTGCTTACATCCCAGCTCAAGCGCTGGGCCGAAGATCCCCGCATTGGCGCGGTCTGGCTGGAAGCGGAAGGTGACAGGGCATTCTGCGCCGGTGGCGACATCGTGGCCCTGTATCGCAGCATGACTGAGCCCCAGGGCGCCAGCGAAGGCGAAGCTTTCTTCACCGAAGAGTATGAGCTGAATTACCTGCTGCACACCTTCCCCAAACCCATCGTGTGCTGGGGCCATGGCATCGTTATGGGTGGCGGTATGGGCATCATGGAAGGCGCCTCGCATCGTGTTGTTACTGAAAAATCCAAGCTTGCCATGCCGGAGATCACCATTGGTCTGTACCCGGACGTTGCCGCTGGCTGGTTCCTGAACCGCACGCCTGGCCGTACTGGACTGTTCCTGGGCCTGACCGGCGCCCGCATGAACGGCGCTGACGCTGTCTTTACCGGCCTGGCAGATCGCTTTATCAAGCATGAACTGAAAGCGGATGTTGTCAGTGAACTCCGGAACAAAAACTGGCAGGGCGAAAACCCCCATGCTGTGGTCGGCAGCGTTCTGCGTCAGTTTGAGCAGCAAAGTTCTGATGCAATGCCGGAATCGCCGATCCGCAGCCGTTACGACGAGATCAATCGCGTCACCGATGCTGATTCCCTGGAAGCAGTGGTTAGCCAGCTCAGCGAGCTGTCCGGCGGCGACAGCTGGGTGGCCAAGGCAACCAAGTCGCTGGCGTCGGCTTCGCCCACGTCTCTGGCGCTGGTTTGGGGCCACCTGAACGGCTGCAAGCACAACAGCCTCAAGGAAGTTCTCGATAAAGAATTGGTGTTGTCGAAGAAGTGCCTGAGCAAAGGCGAATTCGCCGAAGGCATCCGGGCACTGCTGATTGATAAGGATCAGCAGCCGCGGTGGCGCTACGCGTCGCTGGCCGAGATGGACAGCGCCTGGATGGACGACTTTTTCAACGCATAGCCAAAAGGCCACCGACAGCGGTGGCCCACTTAACCGACTAGAACAATAAGGAGAAGGGATATGGCAACGATTACCTTTATTGGCCTCGGCAACATGGGTGGCCCCATGGCCAGCAACCTGGTGAAAGCCGGGCATAACGTCACCGTTTTTGATCTATCGAAAGAGGCGGTGCAGGCGCTGGTTTCCGAAGGCGCAAAAACCGCGGACACCGCGCACGAAGCTGCGCAAGGTGCCGAATGCGTCATTACCATGCTGCCCGCCGGCCAGCACGTGGAAGCAGTTTACCTGGGTGATGATGGTCTGTTGGCGAAGCTTCCCGAAGGCACCCTGGTGATCGATTCTTCCACCATTGCCCCGGAAACAGCGCGTGGTGTGGCTGACGAAGCCAAGGCCCGCAACATTCCGTTCCTGGATGCGCCGGTCTCCGGCGGTGTTGGCGGCGCAAAAGCCGGCATCCTGACCTTCATCTGCGGTGGCGCCGACGATACCTTCGCCAAGGCCAAGCCGATTCTCGAGGCCATGGGCAAGAACATCTTCCACGCCGGCCCCCACGGCTCCGGCCAGGTCGCCAAGATCTGCAACAACATGCTGCTGGCGATCCTGATGGCCGGCACCAGCGAAGCGCTGGCGCTTGGCGTGAAGAACGGCCTGGATCCGGCTGTCCTGTCGGAAATCATGAAGCAGAGCTCTGGTGGCAACTGGGCGCTGAACGTCTACAACCCGTGGCCGGGTGTGATGGAAAACGCGCCCGCCTCGCGTAATTACGAGGGCGGCTTCCTGGTCAACCTGATGACGAAGGATCTGGGGTTGGCGTTCGACAACGCGGTGAAAAACCAGGCTTCCATCCCCATGGGCTCACTGGCTCGCAACCTGTTCTCGATCCACGCAGGGCAGGGCAACGGCACGCTGGACTTCTCCAGCATCCAGCGCCTGTACAAGCCGGAGTAACGATTGCCGGAAGCTCTACACGTTTCGGGGTTTTTCGGCGATGACAGACCTACTGGCCGGACGGCAACCAATGCCGTCAGGCCAGTAGGTCTGGACTGATTTCATTGTCGCACCGGCCCGAAATTTCAAAGGTGCGCACGTTATCCAGGGTAATGGCGACGATGTTATTGAGCGCGTCCTCGGTGAAGAACGCCTGATGGGCAGTGATCAGCACATTGGGAAAGGTCAGCAGGCGCATGAAGACATCATCCTGAATAACCTGGTCAGACAGGTCCTCGAAGAACAGGTCTGCTTCCTCCTCGTACACATCCAGCCCCAAATGACCGATTTTTCCGGATTTGAGCCCATCCAGCACTGCCCGGCTGTCCACAATGGCGCCACGGCTGGTGTTGATCAGCATCACGCCCGGTTTCATTTTCGCAATGGAGGCGTGGTTGATCAGGTGATGGGTGTCCGGCGTGAGCGGGCAGTGCAGCGATATCACGTCCGCCTGCTCGAACAGATCATCCAGGTCCGTGTACTGAACCCCTAACGCTTTGCAGCTATCGCCCTCCATCGGATCATGAGCAATGACTCTCATGCCAAAGCCGACCAGTATCTGCGCCAGAACCAGTCCGATTCTGCCGGTTCCGACGATGCCGGCGGTCAGGCCATGCAGATCAAACCCCATCAGGCCGTGCAAGGTGAAGTTGCCTTCCCGAACCCGGTTGTAGGCGCGATGGATCTTGCGGTTGAGAGAGAGAATCAGCGCCACCGTGTGTTCTGCCACCGCATGGGGCGAGTACGCGGGTACCCGGACTACGGTCAGACCGAGTCGTTGTGCTTCGGGCAGGTCCACGTGGTTGAACCCGGCACTGCGGAGCGCAATCAACCGGGTGCCGTTGTCCGCCAATTGCCTCAGCACCGGCGCTGAGAGATCATCGTTCACAAA